>Ga0364886_10104_pt2 | contig 54665 bp, 56 predicted proteins | sample ExccelJu500001D3_4_FD_206926 | JGI IMG/M metagenome (GOLD analysis project Ga0364886, IMG submission 206926) | Enriched cells from Trout Bog Lake Hypolimnion, Wisconsin, USA - BchlTB.July23.5000.01.D3 | ecosystem: Environmental > Aquatic > Freshwater > Lake > Hypolimnion/Profundal zone | place... | reverse complement strand
CTTAGTTCCCAACTTAGCTTTAGGAATGCTCTTTGGTATTTCTCTACCGAGCTGGTTAACCTTTTTCTATCTGTATACAGTTCTTGGTATTTACTTTGTTTGGTATTGGTGCAAATCCGGTCAAACCTTGGCGATGCAAACTTGGCGAGTGAGACTCATCAATCAAGCCGGCTATGAATTAAGCAAGCGTCAAGCATGGTGGCGTTATGTTTATGCCTCTTTATGGCTTTTGCCTTGCATCTTATTGCAATATATTTTTGAGTTTCACCATTGGCAAATTATTGAGATGCTTTTCACGGTCTCATTGTTCTTGTGGCCCTTAAGCACCCTCATTGATCAAATGGATCATCAAAGCCTTCCAGACCGATTGGCACGCACTCGCCTAGTAGAGCTGCCCAAAGGAATGGTTACACTCTCTTAATCAAGCAGGAACTTATGTCTGCGCTTCTCTCAGGCATTCAATCGCACTAGCAGTTTGTATTCTTTGCATAAATCGCAAACCAGCTAGCAGGCAAACTGCAATACCAAAAACTAGACCCATCATGAGAGATTGAGCAAAAGCATTAAATTCAATCTCTAAGACGTATCTTCCAAGGGCCCATGCTGCCATTCCTGAAAATAAACCAGCTAAAAGACCGGCAATACTGCCAATCGCTAGCAACTCAATCAAGGCGATTTTGGCTAAAGCTTGACGTGAGGCACCCAAGGCTTTCAGTATGGCGGCGCTTCGATAGCGCTCATCTTGTGTCGCTGCAATTGCTGAAATCAATACCAAGACTGCAGCTACGATCGTAAAGGCAAACAAAAAGCCCAATGCATTACTAAGTTGATCCAAAACAGACTGGAGCTGCTGCAATGTATTTTGAACATCCACCACAGTTAAGTTTGGGTACGCCTGGGTCAAGTCAAAGTCTAGAGATTCATGTTGGGGTGATTGGTAATAAGATGTAATCCATGATTGGGGCATATCCCTCAATTGGGCAGGTGGCATAATTACAAAAAAATTAACTCGCATTGAGCTCCAATCCAGCTTGCGCAAAGAGGTAATGGGTGCTTTTACACGCTCACCAGCCACTTCAAAACTCAGTTGATCGCCTATCTTTAAGTGGAGCGTTTTAGCAATTCCTGCTTCCATCGATATTTGTGGGGCATCCCCCTCAATCCAATGACCACTGGTTATGCGATTACCTTGCGGCAATTGATCGGTATAGGACAAATTGAATTCACGATCCACCAAACGTCGTGCATTCTCATCCTGATAAGTATCAGCAGTAATTGGCTGTCCATTCACCTCAGTAAGGCGCCCTCTGACCATAGGATAGAAAGCCGGCCTATCCAACCCAGCATCCTCTAGCAATTGAGCAATCGCCATCTTTTGGTCTTGCATGATATTGATCATGAAACGATTCGGTGCATTGGGGGGTATTGCGCTTTGCCAACTTGGCAATAAATTATGGCGCAATAACAATACCATCAGCAGCGCCATTAAAGCCAACCCAAGTGCAGTAATTTGTATTACCGCAAAGGCGGGGCGACGCATGTGCATGGTCAGTGCAAAACGCATCACAAAATAAGAGGTCTTGAGATGGGCCAGCAGTCTTAGCGCTCCATATGCCAATATTGAAAACAACAGTAACGAAGCTCCAAAACTAGCGGCAACCCAAGCAGCCAGCCTCCAATCATCGGCCACCAGCAGAATGACAAAGGCACAGCTGCCAAAACAACCCAATGCCAGCCAAAGCTGTGCATTCCCTATGCTATTGACATCGCAACGCACCAACCGAATTGGAGATACTTTGGCCAAACCATACAAGGGGGGCCCAGCAAATCCAAGCAACAGTAAACACGCCAAGCAAATACTAGAAATGGCTGGCAATAGACTACTTGCAGGCAATGGACTGGGGAGCAAGCCTCCTAAAAAATGGAGCAAAATAATTTGTGTAAGGTATGCACAAGCTGCCCCACAAAAGGAAGCAATCAAGGCAATACCAGCAAGCGTTTTGCACTGTTGCACGAAAATGATGGATTGTGTGGCTCCAAAACATTTATTAATAGCGCATACATCGGTTTGTTTTAGGGCATAACGTCGCGCCGCTAGCGCAATCGCTACGCTAGCAACAATGGCAGTTAATAGTGCAACTAGGGATAAAAAACGCTGCGCCCTATCTAAAGTCTTACGCATTGTGGGCTGAGCATTTTCCAGGGTTTCAATTCGCACACCGTGTAAATGAGTTGATGCAATATTGTCAGCAGCCCATTTTTGATAGGCGGCAATGGAGTCATCAGACCCAGCCAATAGAAGACGATAAGTGACCCGACTACCAAAGCCGAGCAAACCAGTTGATGGCAAATCCTCTAAGGACATCATGATGCGCGGTGAGAAATTCATAAATCCAGCACCACGATCAGTTTCTTGCAATAAGACCCCGCCAATTTCAAACTGGCGGTTTCCTAACTGGATAAAATCACCGACCCGACTATGCAAACCAGCCAGCATGCTAGGCTCAAGCCAAACCACACCCGACTTTGGCATACCCTTTTCTTGCACACTCACATCAGATTGATCTGAGGGAGATACCTTGAGATTGCCTCTTAATGGGTAGTTTGCACTAACCGCTTTTAATGAAGCCAGCTTGGTTACTGACTGTGCGGCTGCCATACTCGGAAACACTACCGTTTGCGCTAACTGCAGATTGTGAGATTGCGCATACTCAATAAAACGTTGGGGGAGCGGCTCATCAGCAACTAGCAATAGGTCAGCCGCCAATAACTGCTTTGCATCTGATTGAAAGGAGCGCTGCAAACGGTCCGCTAAAAAACCGACACTACTTAACGCAGTGATGGATAAAGTGAGCGCTAGTAATAGCTGAGCAAGCTCACGAGACCGAAGATCTCTTCGTAAACCCCTTATAAAAACCGCTAGCGACCCAAACAAACCAAGAACTTTTCTAACAAATAGGTCGAATTACTGTCCGAATGGCTTTGGAAGATTACCTGCGTATTTATATAAGACAGCTTCATAATCTTTAAAGATCTCTGCTAACGCTTGCTGCTGGCCAGCAACCAAAGCAGCCGGAGTATTGTCTTTGAGTGCAACACGCTTGCTATAGCGATTATTTCCAATAACGGGATTGGTTTTGCCGCCGTTACTAGCAGACAGGAAAAATTCGACCGTCACCACCGCTTCGGGTTTAGTGCGATAGTCACCATAAAACTCATCTACGCTAGCCTGTAAGGTGTAATAAGGAAAAAAAGTATTGCTTTCTCCAACAGCCATGGCGAAGATATCCGCCTTATTAATCCATTGACGCTCAGAAGTTGAAATCATCTCTGAGGGCATCACAGAATAGATATTGTAAAAATCCTTTTCAAAACGCTGATCTCCCAAACGGTAAACCAGAGAACGGCCTGCAAAAGGTTGCGCCACTGAAACAGTCCCAATCTTGAGCCAATAGTCTGTGCGTGGGACTCTGGGAGCACCTGACCGCTCAGGAGCCACCATCCAACTAGTGGTCTGAATAGCTGGCTGAGTAGGTAATGAGCAAGCACTTAGACCAACTATAGCCAGTCCGCCAATAAGAAATCTAAATATAAAAGAGGTCATTTTTGAATTGATTCTCATTTTTGAGCTCCCGATGCATCTTCGGTGCCATTCATTGGGAGAGTAATGTGTGGCGGAGGTGAACTCCAAATCAGTGAGGATGGGGATTGGCTCGCAATGCGGCTAAATTCATTGAGCTGCTCACTGGTTTGCCTCAGGTTCTCCATGGATATGGAAGTATCACCCTGAACGCTGGCCAATGTTTGACGTAATGTCACCATGGTACCCACAAGCTCGCGCATCAATACGTCTAATTCACCTTTGTCTGTTACCTTGGCAATGCGATCAAGCAATACATTTAGATCTCTTACCGCAGTAATCACACCCGAGTTATTTTTGGCATCACCCGCCAACAAGACATTGAGATTACCAAGCAATGCATCAAACTTCTTTTCAGTTTGATCAATATTCATCTCATTCAAAGAGGTAATGAGTTTTTGTATTCCTGAAATAATTTCATCAGTTTGATTTGGCAAGGATGGAATGACTGGATAAGTGGATTTCCATGAATAAGCCAAGGGAGGAACTAATGAGGCGCTGTTTACAAAATCGAATTCAATGTAGTTGACCCCGGTAATGCCCATGGATTTGACCCGAGCACGTAAATTATCCTTGATGAAAGTTTCCAGCGCAGAATCTTCAATCTTATCGCCAAATATTTGCATTCTGACAACGACATATTCACGTCGATTTTCTATAGGAAGGTCTTTTTCATAAATATCGCCTGAGAGCCCAATAGAGGTAACCTGCCCGATGGCTACGCCACGAAAACGCACTGCTGCACCGGTATCTAAACCAGTAACCGATTGCTTGATATAGGTTTCTATCGTAAATGATCGCTTAAACAATTGGCCGGAACCAAAAATTAATATCACGGCTATCAGAACCCCTATGGCAGCAAGTACAAACAGGCCAAGTCGGAAATAATTTGGGTTGGAGTTATTGCTCATGCTGCTTCCTTACTCATAATGCGATTAAAGAATTGATGTACCTGAGGGTTGGTACTGGTGTCGCGCAATACCTTAGGATCTCCTTCGGCAATAATTCCCTTGGTATCCTTATCCAACATAATGACTTTGTCCGCTATGGCATAGATACTAGCGAGTTCATGGGAAACAACTACAAAGGTAAATCCTAAATTTTTTGATAAATCCAAGATGGTGCTATCCAAATCAGCCGATGTAATCGGGTCCAAGCCAGCAGATGGCTCATCTAAAAATAAGATTTTAGGATCAAGCGCCATAGCCCTAGCAATTGCTGCGCGTTTTTGCATGCCGCCACTAATTTCACTGGGCATATAACTTTCGTAAGGAAGAAGACCGACCAAATCTAATTTGCAGCGTGCCAATAATTGCATTTGCTGCTTTGTCAGCTTGGTGTACTCCTCCATAAAGAGGGTGACATTGTCCAGCAAATTCATCGACCCAAATAAGGCGCCTTCTTGGTACATGACGCCAAAACTGGTCATGATTTTTTGCCGATCGACACCGATGGCTTTTGTAATATTTTGACCTTCAATCAAAACATCGCCTGTTAGCGGTTGATATAGACCGAAGAGATTTTTGAGCAAACTGGATTTGCCGCAACCAGAACCACCCAGAATGACGAAAATTTCTCCACTATTTACTGAGAAATTCAGATTCTGCAGCAGCACTCTGGATTCATAACCAATGCTCAGATTCTGAACATCTATAACAATATTATTCTTGCTATCACTCATTAGAAACCTGTCTTATAAGAGATATAGGCGAAGATGCCGTCAACCAGCACAATTAAAACGATACTGCTTACCACTGCACGCGTTGCCGATATGCCCACCGCTGCTGCACCATCACCAGTCTGCATTCCGCGCAAACATCCAACCGCAGAAACCACAATACCAAATAATGTTGCCTTAATTAAGCCAGAGCCAATATCTTCCAAATCGACCGCATTGAGCATGCCATTGTAAAAGTTTGAAAAGGGAATGCCGTAGGCAAGCATGGTCACCATCGAAGCGCCAATACTCACAATGTCGGCATACAGGGTCAATATTGGCGCAACCAGTACACCAGCCAAAACGCGTGGTACGACTAAAAAACGCATGGGGCTTAAACCCCCAGTAATCAAGGCATCTACTTCACTATTGACCGTCATCGTGCCGATTTCAGCAGCAAAGGCTGCAGATGAGCGGCCGGCCAATAGGATGGCCGTGATTAAAGGCCCCATTTCACGTACGATCCCAAGCGCAGCTAATGGCCCCACAAAGGAAACAGCGCCAAATTGCTTCATACCAATGGCAGCCTGGAAAGACAAAATCACACCAATTAAAAAAGCAACCAATCCAACGATAGGCAAGGCATTAATACCGGCCTCTACGGCAGCATTAACAAAATCACCCCATCGCACTTGCCTGATATTGCGGATTGACCAAAATAAGTCTGATGCAAGGTGGCCGGTAAAAGTAATTAGTCCCGCACCATCTTTTAAAAAATTATCTGTAGCCATACCAGTACTAACAACGAAGCTACGCTTGGGCTTAGTTACTGGCACTGGGAATAAATTAGCGATTGGCTCAAATTCACGCAAAAGCGGTTGATAGCGGGTATCAAGGCCATCGATCGCAAAATGAGCACCGGCTTTGAGTTGAGCTTGTTCAAGGTCAATTAAGAAAGCAAAGCCAGAGCCATCCAAAGAAGTGACTTGGCTAGCATCTAATGTCAGCGAATAATTCTGACCCTTTCCGGCGGATAACCAAGCATCTTGCTCTTGCCGTATCTGCGTCCAAACACCCTCCAAGGTGTAGACATTGACATGACCGCTCAGCACCACTTTTGCGGTCATATTATTAATTTGCATCCAACTTGCTACTGGCACCAGATTAACTGGCCTAGTATCGGATGGGGAGGCGTCAGAAATGCTCATATGCAAACTATACGGGATATATAAGAACGGAATGTGAAATCCAAAAAAGAGAAAGGGCCTAGTCTTTCAACTAGGCCCTCAATAGGTTTGGTGCGGCTGGCAGGAGCCAACAACCCACACCCCATATAAACCATTGAAGCGGCAAAAATTTCTCGCTATAAAGACACCCAAAAAGGGTTGTTTTTACAAGGAACCCTACTCGGGAACCGTTCCCCAGTAGGCACTGGCGCTAGTGTAACCGCACTAAAAAATGGTGGGGCATAAAAATGTAAATTAATCCCCGATTTCCATTTCAAAGCCTTTTGGCTTTAAAGAAGGTCTGTGGCGGTTTGGTGGGGGTTCAGGGTGTCGTTCAGGCGCTGGTGCTTGCTCTTGTATTTTGCGCTGTCTATCTGCTTCAATGCTTTGTTCCAGCACCGCACTAACATGCTCATTCATTTCTTTAACGCAATGTAAATTACAAGCCCTTATTGGGTCTGCGCTTTCATCAATGGCTTTATTTTTAAAGCCCGCTTCCCGCACTTTCCGATATTTATCGTCAAGCTGCTTACTGAATTCTTGGCTGGCTTTTAAGCGTTTAAGGCTATTTACAATCGCACCTATCCCTGGGTCGCCCGCTGGCGCTTGCGATTTGAGAAAGGCAATAAAAAACCCATCGTGCTTAATATCGTCCATGTCGATACCCCTCCGTTTACCCCCTCCCGCCTTCACCCCCTGCGAGGGGGTGGGCGGACGGACTGCGTCCGTCTTCAATGTTGAGTGGTTTGGGTTTTGGCGGTTTTGAGGTATTGGCTTTTGAGTGGTTTGGGGCTTTGATGGTTTTAGGCTTGGCTGTGGCGTTGGATTTTTAAAGAGATTAAAGAGTGAGAAACCTTGTTGCTTTGTTTGAATGGGAATCTGCTCGGCTTTAATTTCAAGCGCAAGGGTTTTTTGAGCAGTTTTTAACTCGGTTTGCTTGCTCCGATGCTCATACACTGCCTTTTCACGCTCTTGCCTTTTTGCTTCATAACTTGCCCCCGCCCTTGCCAACTTTGGCCCAATTTGGATTTCCTTGCCGTCTAGTGCTGGGGTGTAATCGGGCGCAACGGTGCGAATATGAGCCAAGTAAAGTTCTTTTGCTTCTACAAGCCAGTCTTTTTTATTAAAGATAGGGTCTTTTGGGTTTTGTCTTGAAAAGTATTTCCAAGGCTCAAACCCCTTACTTGCTAGTGTGTTTTGTCGCTCAACAAAAGACAGGTGGCCATGCGGATTTTTAGGGTCATTGTGAAAAGCCACTCGGTAAGCCACTTTTTCACCAAGTAATTTTTCCGCAAAATCTTCGAGCCACTTTTGTTTATCTTCTGCTTCGTGCGGTATGGCAATTTTTAAAGTGCGGTAACTTCTGCCGTTGGCTCGTTCGTTCTTATCCGATGCTTGTAAAAGTTCTTTAAAGTCTTTGGCAAACTCGGGCAAGTTTTTATCCTTAAACGCCACAACTTCCGATTTGTGGGCATAGTAACCTTGCCCAGCAATGTAATCCGCATGACCACCCCCACGATTAGATGATGCTAATCGGGTCGAGGTCGATAAATGAAAAGTAGCCATACTGAAAAAATCTCTGAATAGTTCCTATTAAGTAAGACAGATTTTTTTCAAAAGTCAAGGGCAACGGTTTGTTTTTGACTTTGGTTTTAGGGTGTCGGGGCGAAGCCATGACCGCCAAAGTTTGCTCCCGAAGGGAGAAACTTGTATGGCGCCTACTGTGTAGGAAGCCTTGCTTTTGTGCGCTGTGGAAAGTGAACCGAGGAACGAGCGAACGACAACCACAAGCGCACCTCCGCAAAAAAACCAAACCGCCAAAACCTCATCATTGAAAAACCCAGCGCCCTCTCGCAACAGATTGCTTTAAGGAAAGTCAAAATAGCGATAGCGTAAGCGGTGCGCCCCTCTTGACATTCAATCTTAAATCTCCTTTATTAAATAACGAACATAGGAGATGTAAACATAAATACAAGAATCGAAAAGGCGCAAGCCAAAATTGCCGCCCTGAAAAAAGTGATTGCGGTAGAAAAATCAAAAGCATCGAGCGCCGAAAGAAAAGCTGATGCGAACTACAAAATTTTGGCAGGGGTAGTATTGCTTGATAAAATTTTTCCAAGACAAAGCGAGGCTTGGCGAAAACAAGTTTTAAGTGCTATGTTGGAAATAGCAAAAAACCCATTAGTGAGGACACGCCTAGAAATCGAAATTAAGGCACTTAATAGCCCGTTAGCGCCCCAAACCCCCATTCAAGCACCGCAACCCTCAACAACCCCAGTCCAGCCTAAAACCCAAGGAATGACTGGGATATCTTACATAGACAATGCCTAACCTCGATTTTTTGAATAAAAAATGAGGGCGCTTTTAGTTGGGCGATTGGATTAAAGGTGGTTTCGCTTTAACCCTATTAGCCTCCCAGCGAGCATTTTTAGCCCGTTTTTCTATCGCATCCCAATCGTCTTGCGTAAAATGAATTTCGGTTCTTCCGAGCGCCTTTTGCTCTGTGCGGTATTTAGCGTCTTCAATGCGGTAGTAATGCCTATCTGTGGCATCCATGCCTTTACATTGGTACTCTTTGATAAAGCGCACTCTATCGCCATTAAAGAACATCGTAGGATTAATGAAGTACCAGCCTGGATTTATGTTCTTGGCAATAATGCTCTTCTTAATTAACTCTTCTATGCCACGATAGAACACGGGACGACTGACACCCAACTCGTCCAACAGTTCATCTTTGTAATCAATATAAACTTTGTCATTGTTGATACAGCCTTTACCAACGACTTTCATCACCAAGAAAAAGGTTTTCATGGCTGAATTAGATAACTCAAAAAAGGCTTTGATGTCTTGGGTATACAACTTAATAAATTCAGCAGTATCGACTTGAACGACTTGACTAATTTCAGTCACGCCTTCGACCTCTCCTGTTGTTCCATCGACGATATTACGACCATTGGAAACCGTTAAGCGTTTTTTACGGGTTTGTAGTCGTAATGAGGTTTACTCAATAAAGGGGCTGGTTTTGTATTTAACAGCCTTGTAAGCGCTTTTAGGTTCATCGATAACAATTTGCTTATCGGCCTCTGGTTGTGCGCTTGGTGGCGTTGGAATGACTGCTTGAAAATGGTTTGGGGTTATTGCTTCTTGTCTCATAGGTAATCCGTTTCTTTGGTTAGATTTTGGGAGCTGCTAAATCCAACTTTTCAAATTTTCTCGAAAATGTCAAGTCAGGCGAGAAAATAATTTGCGGATACGAGAAAAAATATTCTCATATTTGAGAAAGGGAACATGAGCACTATATGAGTTTGCGGGTTGCTGGTTCTTATTATTATTAAAGGAACTATTTTTTATCTCTGCGCTTGGCTTGCTTTGATAGATAATGCGAGCGCATAAGAGGCGACATTTACACCGTTGTCTTCAATTAGGTCGGCGTTTAAATGAATTAAATCGCTTTTCACAAAAAAACTGTTGCGAAGTTTTATGCCATCCAATTGAATAGCGAATCGATATCCTCCCCCGCCTCTTGGCGCTAGATATCTCTCATATTTAAATGATTGGACATTCTTCCAATCAACGTGAATCCCCCCAATAGCCAAGCCATTAACATCCATTTCTATAAGCGGAATGCCTCTTACACATAAAAGTGGGTATTGAAGAATCGCGGCTGCTAAAAATAGGAACACTAAATCAAAAATAACCATTCCGCTCGGAATCAAAAGAGCCGCTTCATGAGAAAATATCGCATGGTCAGCATTTAGGTAAAGCCTCCACGCCCAAATTTCGCCATATAGAATTAATGCCCCTAAAAATACGAAAAATGCCAAATTACTCCAGCTCCATTTAGTAATTAACGGTTGGAAATTTTCTGGGATGTCGCTATTCATATCTTTGACTCCATGTAAACCCAAAAAAATAATTGGGTCAGTTTACTATCAATAAAAGATTTTTCAATCTCTCGCATTTACTGCTAACCGCCTCGCCTTCCTCGCCTTATCCAATAGCCACCTATCAAAAAATGCTTTAAAGGTTGGCTCTGTTTTGACGGGGTCAAAAGAAAATGGGTAATGAAGTTTGCTCATGGTTTCAGCCAATCTTTGTAAACCAAGGCCGTGCGTGTAGGTTTTAAAGTGAACCCCCTTTGCCGCTTCGCTACGGTGGCCTGTAATTTGAAGGATGTGAGCATCGTTATTACAAAAGTCTTGAAGCCTTGTAATGACGGTATGCCGAAAGCTGTGGAAAACCTTGCGATTTTCTTTAATGCCGCAAGCCTCTAACCACTTGGCAAATTGCCGCCCTGCGTTTTTGCCTCTACCATTAGCCCCATCTACAAGATGCGGAAACAAATACTCCTCATTAAGTGTTTGAACTTTTTGAGCGTATTCCATAAAGCCCAATGCTTTTAACGTGGGATGAATCGGAACCACACGGCGAGCGTCTATTGTTTTGCCGCCTTCAATCAAAAAGCAATCCACGCCGTCCACTACTTTGACATTTTTGGCTAACAGTCCCGCAATTTCTTCTCGCCTTGCGCCTGTGAAAGCGGAGACAATCGGAATCCAATACAGGTCAGGCTTATTCATTGCTTTAATGTAACTGGCATCAAAGATTTTAATCAGTTCATCATCACTAAATGGCTCATAACTTTCGGTTTGAGCGGCTAGCTTGGATTTGTTGCTAATGAATAACCCCTCTACGGGGCTAGTTGGAAAGGCGGTGTAATGATTGTGGTGAATCGCCCAATTAAAAAAATCATTCACTTGCCCAAGCCGCTTATTGATGCGGTTGGCTGATAGCCCCCTATCAATATCGGCTTGCTTCCATTTGACGATAAATTCTTTGTGTATGAGGTTGATTTCCAAATCCTCAGGCGCTGACATGAGGGTTTTGTAGGTGCGGCGCTTTTCCACAATGGTCTGCGGCGCATTATCGAGTTTTTTCTCGGCAAGATACAGTTCTGTGGCAGCGCTCCATTTAATGCTTTTGCTAATGCGATATTGGGGCGGCACTTCCAAGGCCAAGGGGGTTTTGGGATAGCCATCGCACTTTGGAGCGTTGGATATTGACCGCCATGAGCCGCTACAAACGCTTGCACCGCATCACTCACGGCCTCCCTCATGCGCCGATGGTCTTCCTCGCCCTCGGCTTTCATATACCCACGGGAGAGGTCTATCTCATAAAGGCTCGCTGGACGATTAAAAGGTTTTTTGGGTTCGCTAGCCATTAGACGCTCTCGCTCAAAAGATTCGTTAAATTGTAGGGTAAGAAGGCGAGCAACTCCACCATGCTTGGTATTTAAGGAACGCAAAGACTCATGGAGTTTGCCGCTGGCATCACGCCAGTAAACACGCACGCAATAAACGCCGTGGCGGTTGATTTTTAGACGGGGAACTTTAATCACTCGGGACACCTACTCGGGAACCCAAAGTGCCTTAAAAGCAAAAAACCCGTTGACGAATCAACGGGTTAGGTAATACTGGTGCGGCTGGCAGGAATTGAACCCACGACCCCTTGGTTCGTAGCCAAGTACTCTATCCAGCTGAGCTACAGCCGCAACAGCCATAATTATGCCATGGAAGAGAAAAACTACATCACACCTGCTGGACATGAGCGGATTAAAAGCGAGCTCCTACAGCTGCTAAACCTTGATAGACCCGAGGTTGTAAGGGTAGTTCACTGGGCTGCATCCAATGGCGATCGCTCAGAAAATGGGGACTATATTTACGGAAAAAAGCGTTTAAGAGAGATCGATCGTCGCATACGCTTCCTCAATAAGCGGCTTGAATGTGCAGTTGTTGTCGATAATTTAGCCCGAAAATCAGGTGAAGCTGATGCTGAGCAGATCTTTTTTGGGGCTACAGTGACTTACAGCAACCTAGAAGGGGTGAATGCAGGCCAAGAGACCACTATTACCATTGTGGGCGTGGATGAGGTCAATTTGGAGAAAGGTCACGTCAGTTGGGTCTCGCCGATTGCTAAAGCCTTAATAAAGGCCCGTTTGGGTGACTGTGTACGCATCCAGACGCCTACCGGACCAACTGAAATTGAAATCCTAGAAGTTCAATACTACTGAGAGTCCGCTAAAGCGATCGCGTCCTAGTCACCCTCATTACATCGGGGTTAGCACGCAAGCTACGCATTACCTTAGATAAGTGGAGACGATCGGCCACCTGAATCGTAAAGCGAATGGTGACAGAGTCTTCCTTATGGCGATCATCCATCGAAACATTCAAGATATTGGAATCTGCTCCTGTAACACTGCTAGCAACACGCGCCAGCACGCCCTTGCCTTGGCGTGTATCGATGGCTAAATCCACCTCAAACTCTCGATTGACCTCTTTGGCCCACTCAACCTCGACCCATTTATCGCCATCTTTTGAAAGCATTCTCAGGGCCACGGGACAGTCATTCGTATGTACCTGCAGGCCCTCTCCCTTGCCTAGATAACCAATGATGTTATCGCCCGGTATAGGGTGACAGCAAGTTTGAAAATTAATCGACCCGCCCTCGCGCCCATCAACCAAAATGGCTTGGCGCTGCAAAGAATGGCTATTTTCTTGTGATGGAGAGACCCAGTCGGCAGCACCCAAGCGCATCTGTTCAGAGCCGCCCTCCTCGTCTAACAAGATTTTTAAACGGATCGCTAGTTCTTGAGCAGAGCGACGACCCAGGGCAATATTCACGCATGCCTCTTCACGGGTTTTATCACCAGTCCAATGCAGCAGCCTCTCCCAAATCATGGGGGTCATCAGGCCGGCATCTACTCCTTGCTGACGCAAAGCGCTAGCCAAGAGCCGCTCCCCTAGCTGTAAGGACTCTGCATAGTGCTTTGTTTTTAAGGAATGACGAATCGATGCCCGGGCTTTACCGGTTCGAACAAAGGCTAGCCAACCTGGATTTGGTTGCGAGTTTACTGAAGTAACCACCTCAATAATGTCGCCATTTTTTAGCTCGCTACGCAATGGCAACTGCAAACCATTGATCTTCACCGCGACACAGGTATTACCGAGGTCACTATGAATAGAGTAGGCAAAATCAAGTGCAGTTGCCCCTCTCGGGAGTGCACGAATTTGCCCTTTAGGAGTAAACACATAAACAGCATCTGGAAACAGATCAATCTTGACGTGCTCTAAGAATTCTTGCGAATCACCACTGCTATCCTGAATATCAATCAATGATTGCAGCCACTGATGGGCACGGCTTTGCACCTCACTCATATCTGGGGTGCCATCTTTATAAGCCCAATGAGCAGCTACTCCAGCCTCAGCAACTGCATGCATATCACTCGTACGAATCTGGAACTCAACCGGTACGCCTGAAGGACCGAGGAGCGTTGTGTGCAGGGATTGATAGCCATTGAGCTTAGGAATAGCAATGTAATCTTTAAACTTTCCTGGCATCGGCTTGAATAAGGAATGCAAGATCCCCAATGCGCGATAGCAATCATCAATCGAATGGACTGTAACCCGGAATGCATAGACATCGAGCACCTGAGAAAAACTCAAGTGCTTGGAGCGCATCTTTGTATAAATACTAAAGAGAGTCTTTTCACGGCCTTGCAGATCAACCTCTAGATTGCTTTTTGCAAAAGCCATGCGAGTCGACTGCAAAATCTTCTCAACCATTTCTTTCCGGTTGCCACGTGCACGCTTCACCGCAGTCTCAATGACCCTAAATCGCATCGGCATGGAGTAGCGGAAACTGAGGTCTTGAAGATCTCGATAAATAATATTCAGACCCAAGCGATGGGCAATGGGCGCATAAATTTCAATGGTCTCAGCAGCGACTCGACGACGCTTTTCCATTGGCACCGCGTCCAAGGTCCGCATATTGTGCGTGCGATCTGCCAGCTTCACCAAAATAACGCGTACATCCCGCGCCATTGCCATAAACATTTTACGAAAGCTCTCGGCCTGCGCTTCTGCATGGCTTTGAAACTCGAGCTTATCAAGCTTAGTGAGGCCTTCAACAAGTTCAGCTACCTTAGGACCAAATTTACTAACTAGATCTGCTTTAGTACAACCGGTGTCTTCAATCACATCATGCAATAAAGCGGCCATGATGGATGGTGCATCGAGGCGCCAGGTTGCGCACAACTCAGCAACTGCAACAGGATGAGTAATGTAGGGCTCGCCACTATGGCGATACTGGCCTAAGTGCGCCTCATCAGAGAATTGAAAGGCCTTCTTAATTTGGGCAATTTCTTCTGGCTTGAGATAGCTCAGCTTAGAAATTAATGCCTCAATGGATACGACCTGATGCTTTAAGGGAAGATTGGGTGCTGAGGTTGGGCCAAATAAATGACGGCTCGATTGCGCCAATAGGGTCGCAATGATGGATTGCTTTGTCGATGCATCAGATGCTGACTCATGTAGCAAATCATTTTGTGAAGCTGGTTTTTTAATACTAGAGGCCGCTTTAGACGAGACCTCTCCTGAAGCATCCGACGAACTTGAAGCGCTTAAGGGGAGCTCCACACCGGAACTCCTAAATTAAAGAGGTACCTTGGTCAACATATCACGGTCGGTTACGCCAGCTGCAACTTCGCGCAAAGCAACTACCGTTGCTTTATCTCTGGACTCAACACGTGGGGAGTGACCTTGAACCAATTGACGTGCGCGATAAGTCGCGGCCAACACTAGTTCAAAACGATTTGGGATGGTTTTAAGGCAATCTTCTACAGTAATACGGGCCATGCTGAACTCACTTCATTTAGGTTTAATACCTATAGGATAACTGATTAGACCCCAAGACGCCTTAAAAGCGCTGGATTGCGCGCCATGATGGGGTCTGAACGCAGGCGACTTGCTGCTACAACATGCCTTAGGTCGGCAAGAGCTTGGTCAAAATCATCATTGATCACAATAAAATCAGCCTCATGGGCATGAGCTAATTCGTCGTGGGCTGCGGCTAAACGGCGTACGATTGTCTCTTCACTATCCTGACCACGCTTACGCAAACGCTCTTCAAGCGCTTCAATTGAAGGCGGAAAGATAAAGATCCACTGCACCTCGGGAATGAGCTTACGAATCTGCTGCGCACCCTGCCAATCGATCTCGAGCATGACATCGCACCCAGCCTTCATTTGCGCCTCTATCCAAGCACGCGAAGTTCCATAAAAATGACCATGCACTTGTGCCCACTCAAGAAAGAGTCCCTGATCACGTTCAGCAATAAACTCCTCAGGACTGGTAAAGCGATAGTCTTTACCATCGACTTCACCTGGTCTGGGCGCACGGGTGGTGGTTGATAAAGAAAGGCGCAAACCCTTATCACCTTGTAATAGAGCGTTAACCAAGGATGACTTACCTGCGCCGGAAGGCGCCACAATCATGAACATGCTGCCTTGATACGTAGAGGAGAGAGTCGGTGTATTCATCTAGATGTGACTGATTACTCTAAATTTTGCACTTGTTCACGCAGTTGCTCAATGAGCAACTTCAATTCAAGAGCGGCCTGAGTGCATTCTTCAGAAACCGATTTAGACCCCAAGGTATTCGCTTCTCGGCCCAGTTCTTGCATCAAGAAATCCAGGCGCTTACCGACGGGGCCATTGCCAGCCAGGGCCTTATCGACTGCTTGCAGATGTGTTTTGAGGCGTGCAAATTCTTCGGCAATATCGATGCGCACTGCGTAGAGCACTACCTCTTGACGAATACGCTCCATCAGCTCTGCGCCACCTCTAGACTGCTCTTGACTAGCCAACGCTTCGGCAAGGCGTTCAGTCAGCTTTTCTTGATATTGGGATACATAACCCGGAACCTTGGGTTCGATTACGCCCACGATATCGCGCATTTTGCTTGTAATGGCGGTCAACACACCTACTAAGGCCTTACCTTCGGCCTGGCGACTATCCATTAGGGACGCCAAAGCTGCTCGCCCCGCCTCCACTGTCGCTGTAATCCAACCCTCTTCTTCACCGCGTGGTTCAGAAACAATGCCGGGCCAGCGCAAAATATCTGCAATTCGCAAAGGATCGGCCTTAGGAAAGGCTGCTTGGGCTTTTTCTTGAAGCGTATATAAAGCATCCAGGCGATCTGCATTAAGAGCGCCAAGTGCATGGGGATTGGCTTTGGCTGCGCCAGCAGCGTTGGCATTGACACGCCAGGCTGCCCGAAACTCCACTTTTCCGCGCGAGAGACTTTGGCTCGCCATCTCGCGCAAGGCTGGCTCAGCGCCGCGGCACTCATCTGGCAAGCGAAAGCCCAAGTCCAAAAAGCGGCTATTGACCGCCCGACACTCCACCTGCAGATCTGCAACCACCCCGCCTCCTAGGGAGACTTGGCGAGAAGCGCTGCCATAACCAGTCATGCTCGATATCATATGGATATTGTAGATTGATCCTCAACCCTTAGGAATAAACCCAATGAGCACCCCTTCCGTAAAACGCCCTAGCGGCCGCAGCCCGAATCAATTACGCCCCGTCAGCATTACCCGCTCCTTTACCAAGCATGCAGAAGGCTCAGTACTCATCTCTTTCGGGGATACTAAGGTGCTCTGCACAGCTAGTGTTTTAGAAAAAGTACCACCCCATAAAAAAGGCTCTGGCGAGGGCTGGGTAACCGCCGAATATGGGATGCTACCCCGCTCTACCCATACCCGCAGCGATCGTGAGGCAGCGCGTGGTAAACAAACGGGACGCACCCAAGAAATTCAACGTCTGATTGGTCGCGCTTTGCGCAGTGTCTTTAACTTAGCCGCTTTGGGTGAGCGCACGATTCATTTAGATTGCGATGTATTACAAGCTGATGGTGGAACGCGTACGGCTGCTATTACTGGTGCCTATATTGCGGCGCGCGATGCAGTGAACGGCCTATTAAAAAGTGGCGCCTTAAACAAAGATCCCATCATTGATAGCGTGGCTGCGATTTCGGTGGGCATCTATGAAGGAGTTCCCGTGCTAGACCTAGATTACCCCGAAGACTCTTCATGCGATACAGACATGAATGTGGTGATGACTGGGAAAGGCGGCATGATCGAACTACAAGGCACCGCCGAAGGTGCCGCCTTCTCGCGCGAGGAGCTGAACTCCTTATTGAACTTAGCCGAACAAGGTATTCAAGAGCTCACCACCCTCCAAATTGATGCGCTCAAGCTCAGTACGCTGCACTGATCAATCCATCCTTCATTTAAGCAGATGCAAAAACTAGTGCTTGCCTCCAATAATGTCGGTAAGGTCCGAGAATTTAAGGCTTTACTGGCGCCTTTGCATTTTGAGGTCCTCTCTCAAGGTGAACTTGGTATTCCAGCGGCTGAAGAGCCGCACCATACCTTTATTGAAAATGCCCTTGCTAAAGCAAGACATGCTAGCGAGGCCAGTGGCTTGCCAGCTTTAGCAGATGACTCAGGGATTTGTGTTGATGCCTTGGCGGGTGCCCCTGGAGTGTACTCAGCTCGCTATGCTGGTGAACATAGCAATGATGCAGCCAATAATCAAAAACTAATTTTGGAACTTGGTGAAAATCCAAATCGTTCGGCACATTACGTGTGTGCCTTGGCATTTGTCAAAAACCCAAATGATCCAGAGCCTATCATTGTGCAAACACGCTGGTATGGGCAAATACTAAAAGAATCTCAGGGTAGCAATGGTTTTGGTTATGACCCCTACTTTTACTTACCCGAATTAAATCAAACAGCAGCTCAATTAGACTCCTCCCATAAAAATCAAGTGAGTCACCGAGGTCAAGCCTTGCGCGAGCTGATTGCACAACTCCAAAGCCAAGCGAATCAAAGTGTCTAATCCAATTACCGCACTTGCCAGTAAGCCGCAGTTAACCGCTTTGCCTCCGCTGTCCTTGTATATCCATTTTCCCTGGTGCGAAAAGAAATGCCCCTATTGTGATTTCAACTCACATCAGATTAAGCCGAAGCTGCTTGATGGCTCAACTATTGGTACGAATGGTTTTGATGAGCAGCGCTACATTAATGCACTCATCACAGATTTAGAAACAGAGCTTCCACGCGTGTGGGGCCGGCAAGTCCATAGCATCTTTATTGGAGGCGGTACGCCCAGCCTTCTATCACCTGAAGGTATGGATCAATTGCTTTGCGCAGTACGGGCGCGCGTGAACCTAGAGCCAGATGCAGAAATCACGATGGAAGCCAATCCGGGATCAGTAGAGGCTGATAAATTCGCCGCCTTTGCGACATCCGGAATTAATCGCGTCTCCTTAGGCATTCAAAGTTTTGATAATGAAAAACTGAAAATTTTAGGAAGAATTCACAATGGCGTGGAAGCCAAGCAGGCTGTGGAAATTGCCCTAAAGCATTTCAAATCTGTGAACCTCGATTTGATGTATGGCTTGCCCAATCAAAGCCTTGAAGATGCTAGAGCGGATGTTCAAACAGCGCTGTTGTTTAAAACACCCCATCTCTCGTTTTACAACCTGACTTTAGAACCCAATACCTACTTTGCCAGTTTTCCACCAAAGCTCCCCGATGAGGATACGATCGACGCCATCTTTGAGCAGAACCTCAAACTCCTTAGTGAAGCCGGCTACAAACGGTATGAGGTTTCAGCATATGCCAAAAAAGATCAGGAATGCAAACATAACCTGAACTACTGGCGTTTTGGCGATTACATTGGCATTGGTGCCGGGGCCCATGGGAAGATTTCTTTTCCGGACAAAATTACACGCCAGATTCGAGAACGCCATCCTGACGCGTATATGCAAGCAATCGAAACCAAAGGCAATGCACTCATTGAGTCTAAAGAGATTCCTGCAAGTGATTTGCCTTTTGAGTTCATGCTCAATACCTTGCGCCTAACCAACGGGGTGGCCACCAACACCTTTTCAGAGCGTACCGGCCTGGCTTTAAGCATTATTTCAAAAAATCTCGATATGGCCTGCAATAAAGGCTTACTCGATCCCAATCCGGCAAGCCTGAAAGCGAGCGAACTGGGTCTGCGCTACCTCAATAATCTGCAAGAACTTTTTTTAAACTAGCGCTTTACTCGCCACCAGTTACAGCTAAATCCTGCACCTCAAATGGATCGCGGGGCTTCATTGGCACCACTACCTTTGGCTTGGTACCTGGCATTAATTCAAAGTCAGGCTTAAATACCGTTAAGGTGCTTTTGAGTTGATCAAATGCCTTGCGATCGCCATCAAACTGAGCCTTGCCTTGAGCTAATAGCTGGTCAAAAGTAGTTTGACCACCCATCACTTGCTCTAAATCACTACGATTGATGGTGATTGCAAGGGTGGGATTAGCAGCTTGCTGACCCTTGATATTGGTTAAAGCAGAATTACTCATCTCAACAACAAACTTTTCACCGTTATCGGGTGTTGATAAGTTGATTACAAAATGCATACCAGCAGCTTTCTTACTATCCATGCTGATTGCCAAGGAGTTCAACCAAAGCTCAGTAGTCATCGCGCGAATCATGTCGGGGCCATTCGACTTTGGTGAAGCCCCCGTAGGCATACCATGGCGTAATTCGTAAGCTGCCCCTAAAAAACTATTGCGCACACTAGGGCTTTCTTTTTGGTAGCCAATTTGCTCAAAAATATCAGCAAGCAAATCCTTGGCAGCCGTGTTGTCAGGCTGGGCGTAGACCAGTTTATTCACAATTTCCATTGCTTCGCGATATTTTCCTTGCTTATAAAGTTGCCTACCTTTTGCAAGAATCTTGGATGAGCCACCCATCATCTCAACATATAAAGGCGCAGAATCTTTAGGGGACAAAGGAATCAAGGTAGCAGGATTTGCATCCCAATAGCCTAAATAGCGATTAATCACAGCACGACTATTGTGCTCTTCAGACCCGTGGTAGCTATGGGCTGCCCACTGCTTCTTTAAACTATCAGGCAACTGATATACGTTTTGAATCTCATTAATGGTTACGCCATTATTGGCCAAATGCAGTACTTCGTTATTTAAGTGTGCATAGGCATCACGCTGGGTTCGCATTACCTCCTGAATGCGCTCATTACCCCAACGTGGCCATGAATGAGATGCAAACATCACCTGCGCGTTATTGCCATAACGATACAAAGCATTATTAATATTCTTAGACCAGGCCAAAGGATCGCGCACTAATGCGCCCCGCAAGGTATAGATGTTGTGAATGGTGCCGGTAATATTTTCAGCTGCCCAAAAAGCCTTGTATTGAGGAAAATAGGTATTCATCTCGGCAGGTGCTTCTGTACCGGGGGTATTCTGAAACTCCATTTCAACGCCATCGACTGTCATTTTTTCAAATGGTTCAGTGATATAGACATTGGGTTCAATCAAACCCAAATTACCAGCCGCGGTATTTTTACCAATAGATTGATCAACATGTCCGAATGGACTGCGCGGTAGCAATACGCCGTACTGAAAATACATCCGTCGCGTCATGGCATTACCAGCATAAACATTTTCTGCGATGGCATGCTCCATAAAGCCAGCGGGAGCAATAATTTTTACCTTACCACTCTTCACATCGGCTTCGTCCACTACACCACGTACACCACCAAAGTGATCACCGTGCGAATGTGAATACACTACCGCCACAACAGGACGCTTGCCTAATTTTTCATTGACGAGTTCAAGGGCGGCACGTGCCGTTTCTTTTGAAGTTAAGGGATCAAATACGATCCAACCAGTATTGGTCTTAATAAAGCTGATATTGGCTAAATCAAAACCACGTACTTGATAGATTTCACCTGGAACAACCTCATACAGGCCATAGGCCATATTCAAAATAGCCTGGCGTTGCAATGAAGGATTGATGCTATCAAAGTCCTTGCCTTGTAATAAAAATTCATAGCTACCCATATCCCAAGCTACATTACCGGCATCAGCCATGATTTGTTTATAGGCTGGAGCGGCTATAAAGCCACGCTGAGCTTCCTCAAAATCACGCTTATCCTCAAATGGCAGAGTTTTGCGTAAGCCGTTTTGCAGTTCAATGGTGAATTGCGAAGGAGAGCTTCCTTTTGGGTCAAAATGTTTTCCTTCCATTGCACCAGGATCCGCAACTACTCCACCGCCACCTGCGGCGATAGCAGAGTTTCCAAGAATAAAAAATAAAGTGAGTGCAACAAGGGATAGTTTGGTGTGCATGGGATTCCAATAAAACAGAAAAACTTCGATTGAGGCGAAACTGTATTAGTATTGATAACGATTATTTAACCATTGATTAATTCACTATGTCATTATTTTTCAAAAAGTTAGCCCCCCTCTTCTTAGTTGTTCTGTCATCACTCCTTTTCTCCACTATCTGCCGTGCTGATAGCAAAGCGGAGTTAAACCAAAATGCGCAGCAGGTTTTGAAGAAACTATTGGACACTAATGAGCAAGCAAGAGAGTTAAGCAAAAAGGCAGTCGCTGTACTGGTTTTCCCTAGCATTACTAAGGCCGGCTTTATGGTTGCAGGCCAATATGGAGAGGGAGTGCTTTTTAAAGAAGGAAGGCCAAGTGCTTACTTTAACAATGCCGGTGGATCGTTTGGCTTTCAGGCTGGAGCACAGCAATATGGTTACGCCATGTTTTTCATGAAAGAAAGTGCACTGGAAGCACTCTACTCAAGCCAAGGCTTTGAAGTAGGTACTGGCCCAAGCGTAGTAGTGCTAGACCAAGGCGCAGGTACAAGCCTGACTTCAATGAACTACCAAAAAGATATATATGCTTTTATTTTCAACCAACAAGGGTTGATGGCAGGAATAGGGATTCAGGGGAACAAGATCACGCAGATTAGCAAATAGGCCAACTGCGATTCGTTTGGCGGAAGAGGTGTCCAGATTTTGCCCCTCCAATGCGCTCTACCATTACCCATAAACCCTTTAAATATATGGCTTTCAAGGTTGACCCTATTCCCGAGTAGCCCACTCTACCCCATTAAAATCTAAGCTTTGGTGGTGGGTAGAGCGGTGGGTGCAAAACATGGGATATAACGTTGCAAGAAGGTAAAAAAATCAGCTTCACAGCACGAGGTCTTGGATCAATCATAACGCCTGGATATCACGCTGATCCTGAATCCAAGGGTCTTTATATCCAAGTCTTTAAAGGTATCAACAGCTACAAGCGTAGTTGGATCTTTCGTTATACCAGCCCCACCCTACTTCAACGACGTGAAATGGGTTTAGGCTCTCTCGATGCTCGATCCTTGGCCGATGCCCGTAAGGCATGCCTTGAACTCAGAAGAATGGTTATAGAGGGAATAGACCCAGCTGAAGAGCGCTCAAAAACCCGCAGCAAGGCCACAAACGCTATCAATAGCGGTATTACCTTTGCCAAAGCTGCTGAGCTATGTATTAAGGGCAAACGATCTGAATGGAAGAATGCGAAGCATGCCGATCAATGGGAAAACACAATAGCCACTTTCGTTAATCCAAGAATTGGAAAGATGCGGGTTGATCAAATAAATACTGGGCACATTGCCAAACTACTTGAACAAGAAATTAAAAAGAGGTCCGGTGAAGTTGAGGGCCCCTTCTGGAATGTTCGCACTGAAACTGCGACCCGAGTACGACAACGAATTGAGGTGATCTTTGACTGGTGCAAAGCTCATGAATACACCAAGGGGGATAATCCTGCTCGCCTTAAAGGCGCTCTAGCCCATCTACTGCCTAAAGCCAATAAGATCCAGAAGAAGAGTCATCACCCTGCTCTGCCATTTCAGCAGATCGGTGAGTTTATGAGAGAGCTGCGAACAAAGAATGGCTTCTCTGTACTTGCCCTTGAGTTCTTAATTCTTACGGCTACACGTACGGGTGAAGTGCTTAATGCCAAATGGGATGAGTTTGATATTGAAAATAAGGTTTGGACTATCCCTGCTGAGAGGATGAAGGCCGGTAAAGCGCATCGGGTTCCACTAAATATCCGAGCTGTTGAGATATACGACTACCTCTCTAAGCATCGCGTGAATGAATCCTTGTTTCCGAGCAAACGTTACAACAAAGACAATATGTCGAATATGTCTCTAATTGCAATCATGAAGAGAATGCCTGCATATGCTCAATATGTTCCCCACGGATTTAGATCTACATTTAGGGACTGGGCTGCAGAAACTACTGACTATTCAAACGAGACTGTTGAGCTTGCGTTGGCTCACACTATTAAAAATAAGTCTGAAGCTGTCGTGCGGACGAATGGGGGCAACGATGTCTAAGTCATCATCGCGCAGCTTCATAAAGCGAGTATTGAGGAAATAGCAGCGCTTGCTCCACTCCACCGTACGGTTAGCCATGGCATCTAACTCATCAAACTGCGGATCCCAGATGATCTCCACTCCTTTGAAGGCAAGGCCTGTGTTGACGCCTGCTCCTACGCCAGCATCGATGTACTTGGTCTCGCCCGATCCGGCAATATGGGTCACCGTCACTTGCTTACGATAGGTATCAATAAACTTACCACCCGCGATGATGAAATCAGGACTACCACCATGCTTGATACATTGACGCCATGCAGTCTCCATCTCCCCCACTAAGTTACCTGGCGATGTTGAGGCGATGTCTTTGACTGCATAGTTACGCCAGTAGCTTGCATTGGCTCGATCAATACCACCTACCGTGCCGGCATCTGGGGCAAGGCTTACTAAGCTATCTAAGCCGACTACCGCATCTGCGCCGTGTGAGCCGTCGCGGTGAAGTTCCAGGTCTAACTTATTCAGAAAGCCTTCCCTAAGAACTTCTAACTGCTCATCCAAGAGATTGATGAGTTGTACGCGCTCGTTGTATTCCAACTGAAAGCCGCGCGCCCCACCTTCACGTACTTTAATTCCATTGCTAAAAAGCCGGTCATAGTCGATATAAAGACCGTCAACTGCTCTGCGCCATGGGAAAGAGGCTTGCTCAGTCGTATTACGTTTATTGAACTTGACCGTCTCTTCGCCAAAAGCCCAGCTAAAGTTACTGCCGTGTTCTTTGCGGATGTTCTCGACAACGTTCTGCTTTGCCCCTAATAGGCTTTTACGTCCTTCCATCAGTTTTTTAAGGAAAGGCCGCTCTACCGCGATTTGATCGACTGGTAGGTTGCGCAAGTACTCATCTAAGGAAACCTTAGCTAACTCTTGCAAATCTGTATTTGAAATTGGCATATGCCACCCCATCAATAGTTATTTAAGAAATTGGTGGCTTCAATACCTGGTGATGGAGCGTGAACCCATCCATTGCTACGCTACTAGGCGCGACTCTAGCTTTAACGCGGTGGTTTGAAGCACTGAGATCAATTATTGGGGTGGTAGGTGTGGGCTTGGGATATTTGTGGGGTTTTTGTTGGGCACTTAGTGAACTCGCTATGGGTCTTTATGCCCAATGTGTCATTACGTCACCTTGGGCATAAAAGAGCGTTTCTTTGCCTGTGGCCGTCAAGGGTGCGCAAGCCACCCCTTTGGGGTGCCCTTGACGGAATTAATGCCCATAGTCCAAATACGCCATTGACTGGACACCATAATTTTTCCAGCAAGTATGGGATAAAAACAAAGTAAATCTTATGTCAATAACAAAGTAAATATATAAATAAAACTCACTATAAATAATGAGTTACAGAACTCCTTATAAATTCAATCCATCTTTCTTTTATCTTTTTTTATGCTCCTCAAGGGTTTATTCACCAAGCCCTTTTAAGCACTTTTTACTCAAACTATTCAGCGAGACAAAAGCGATCAATCGTTACCTTGCAACGCGCCTTAATCAATGAGGTAATTTCATTGAGAATGGGGTGATCCCAGCCCTTTGCTTTAAATTTAGTATGCAGACTTTGTGAGAGATTAGGCAATAAACCTGCAATCTCAAGAACCCTTCTCTTTAATTGAGGCGCGCCTAACTGAGCTGCTTCAGCCATCTGCACCCAATGGCGCGCATGCAATTCATCAAAGCGGTATTTGCTACCAATCTTCATGGCCATTCTATCGGTAAGGTCTGAATAGACCGCCGTTGATAACACATCATAAAGTGGCGCTAACTGAATTCCACTTTGACTGTAGAGCAATGAAAAGTTCTTTGCGTGAGCATCGTTGTTACCCACCAAGCAATTAAAGATAATGTAATCCAGTAATCGCAAAAGATTAGGAGCGCTTGGAGTGGTCACCTTACGTACCAATCCAAATCCATCAGCAATAGTTGGCCCACCCTCATTCTGATATTTGAACTCAGGCGCAATACCTAGGGCCTGACAGAAGTCCTCTTGATGCAATCGCCTTAACTGCCGATCATCAAGAAAGCGGTCATAGCGCTCTACCAGTAAATATGTTTTATCTTTTGTTCGACCAATCTTAGCAGTGGCGGCATCTAGCCCTAACTCTCTGGCTAGAGCAAGACAAAATGCTTCGTTATAGACACTGCCATCAACGCCTGAGATTTCCGGCTTAAGAATGTACGAGCTTGGGATATTGTTCTTTGGCAAGCCAATTTCGAAATGGCTCAGACCATCTTTACCCAATACTTCTCTGGCAACTACTGGCAACTTCTCCTGAGCTCCCGCAAGCGATAGTCTCAGGCCGGATTCTCCAGCGAGCAATGGTCGCTTAGGCAACTTCTCCAGTACTGAAATCAATTGATCTTCTTCTAGCCACTCTATAGAGTCGCTTGCATGCGCCTCTACTGGAGGTGTTTGGCCGGGCTCTAGCAAAATCAATGCGCCCGCGCACTCACCCCCAATGCCATCCAATAAGGCGAAATCATTTTTACTCGATACTTTTAAGATGTTTGCTACTGCGGCACGTTTATCGCCCTCAGGCAATAAGCCAGCAAAAAAAGGTTTCGCAATCTTGTCGTCAAATGGCTCAGTGCGTAACGGCAAGGATTGAGAAAGAGGCTTAGCATTTTTTGATTCAAGCCATTCAGGCAAGTATTGAAAAGATAGATAGCCTTCATCTTGGGTTAGAACCCCTACGCACTCGCCAAAAAACCAGACGTTCAGCTCTCGAACCATTAGTGCGCCCCCTCTTGTTTATTGCCAATGAAGGAATCCATACCTTCCACACTCAATACGCCACCCAAGGCTTGAAGCACTCTGAGAATATTTTCCAACCTGAGGGTGGATTTGCCAGCCTCTAGCTCGACAATGAACCTTACCCCCACATTGGCGGCTAGCGCTAATTGCGGTTGAGTTAACTTCAGGCGCCTGCGAGTCTCACGCACTAAGCGACCTAAATCTAGAGAGTTTTGAATTTGTGTGCTCATAAATATTTCCTGATCGGGAAATTTTAATGCAATTTGCCTGTTTTTTCAACATAATTTCCTGATCGGGAAATTTATTGATTAATTGCTTAAATTATAGGCATATATTCCCGATCGGGAAATAATAATCAGTATATTTGGCTATATGTGGGGTAAGCAGTAACTTGAACCCTGCCACTATAAATTCTCTAAAGAATGGCTAATATTGCAAGTATCAGCTGTTTTGTCTACAAAAACCCGTTCTATCAGCAGTTTTGTTGACAAAAGTGCCGATTTTGATCTGCTATGTGCGTTTTTGTCTACATGCCACTGATTTTGAGTGGCATGTAATTCACAGCTATCTATATCCCCATATTGCCTAAATGCTGAGCGATACGGTCCATAGGGTTTTCGGAGCTAGCCAGTGGCGCACCCAATGTTGAGGTGCGTGCCCGAATAGGCTGAAGCGTTTTCATAGAGTTGATCTTTACATTCGTAAAGCTAGGCTCTGGCGTCCCTATTGAGTCGTAGATGGATTCAATCGTAGATTGCCATTGCTCTGGTTTATTGGTTTGCACAAACACCTGCATATAAAAAGGATCCGTCAGATACTTGTAAAAGCATTGAGCCTTAACCTCTGATCGCTCATATAAAGATCCGATGAGTTGGTCTAACTCTGCCCTCTTGACATCATGATGATGAGCTTGATCATTGTCATGAAGGTCCTTCTCTAGATCCTGGATCGCTAGGAGATTTTCTTGCGCATCATTAATCCGCCCTTTAATGTAAGAATCCTTGCTTGGGTCTCTTTGATACATCACTTTGAGAATTCCGTAGCTACAAGTCAATGCTGCTCTTACCGTTGACTTGGCTCGATTCTTTAATTGCGCATGTTCTAGAGCTCTATTGGTTACTGCTTCTAGTGTTCTACAAAAAAGCTTGAGGTCCGCGCCCAAATTTAATGGTGCTGTGGAGATCTCTGGGTTTCTTGCATATACATTGGGTAGTACGGCAGAGATAGTGCCGTGTATTAGATTGGCTCTTAGGCTGTAGAAGTCTTTGCTAGTTGGGTCTGCATTCCAATTAAAGCCGGCCACCGTATTGCGGTTATGCCTTAACCCCTGAGGATTCTCAGGGGTTAGGCTAATGCCTGCTCAACGAGAACGTCTGCAATCTTGCGTTTCATTACATTCAGCTGATTGATTTTTTGCTCAAGCCGATCACAGAAATCGAGCAGCTCCTCCAATTTTGCAAGAATACGTAGTTGCTCTGCAGCGGGGGGGACCCAAACTTCAATACTGTTCATCTTAGCTTGATTCATTTTAGGTTGGGCGGTACCAGTTATGTAAGGTCTTAAATCTATTGAATTAATATAAAGCTCCAAATAACGCAAAAAATCTACGTTAATTCCACCAAGTACATGGGCATGATTATTTACCCAATATTTTCCATGGGCCATAAAAGCAATCGGAGTGGATCTATTGATTAGATTTGCACCATCCTCACCAATTAAAAGTAAAGGCTCGTCAAAAAGATAATCATTTACCTTGTCGATAACTCCCGATGCTCCGTAATAATCAAACTCGCCAGACATGGCCTGCCTCGCCTCTGCCGAAACTGGCACCCTCTCAGAATCGCGATTGATTACTAAATCACCAAATTTGTAGACTACCCAACCATCAGGAAGCTCGTCACGATTCATGATAAGAGCCTGAGTCTGATTTGGTGTTTTCCTGCCCTTTGGAGAGAATCTGTATTTATGCGCCTGAATATTAGAAAATAGATTTTGCGCAGAGTCTTCAGACTTCATTTGCGGAACTAATTTTCCAGTAACAGCAAGGCTTAAAAGCGTTCTTCTGAGGCTTCCTACGCTATTTAGCGTGGTGAATAGAGTGTCAAAATTAGCGACAACAATACCCCAAGACTTTTCAAATTCAAAAGAATTTCTTTTTTTATTTAGATTAGCAAGAACTTCGTTAACTAAAGAGTTATGAGTATCAAATAAATCCAAATTCTTAACATCAAGGATGTCAAATAATGTCATTAACTCATTAACTCTATCCACAATTCTCTGTTGCTCATCGAGAGGGGGTATTGGAATAAGGATTTTCTCCCACTTACCCTTATTGAGAATCGGGATTGTAGTGCTGGAGGATTTAGCCCATGCAGATTTTTGAAAATAATTTGATCTCAGCGCCAATAATAAATAATCTGGATTCATCAAACAAGGGGTTAATGAATTAATTTGCTGGTTAAAAGAGCAGTCACGCTCTATTAGATTACATTTACCAATTGTTCCTATGCATACCATTAGTAATGAACCTGCCTTGGCTATTCTGCTAGAAGTTTTTGCGCCCTCTATAGATAGACCCTCATTGCTATAGTTAACATGATTTTTATAAATATCTGCGGGCTTAATAAAAGGGATTTCAGATCCAAACATGCTGGGATCATTCTTGGGTGGAGTTGAGCCAGTTTGGGTCCAGCCTATATCACCAAGCGTAGCCCATACCCAGCTCCTCGGTAGGTCAAAAGGCATATCAACCCTCTTGGAAGCGACATTAAAATCAGATTTAATTTTTTGACGTAATAAGACCTCGCTCTTTTTAACCAAAATTCTTTGAATCAATTGATGAGAGGGCTCATCGGATACAAATTGCTCCGATATACATCCTTTAATAGCTAAATCTAAAATCAGACTCCTAAGCTTATTTACACCATAGCCCCCCCGCTCCTCATTAGACTGACGCCCTCTGCGAGTCTTATTTTCATTTAAAGCCAGCGCAAAAATATCTATATTTTTAATAAATAAATCGTGGTAAGTTTTCAAGAAATTTAGCCTTTAATCTAAGGCAGCTTTAAGTGCACTTTTAATTTGATCTCTTATTGAAGCAATTTGATTTTGAACTTCAAAATACTGCTTCAGAAGAACCTCGGGATCATGAATCTCACGTTCATCAATATGAGGGTTTTTGAGATCAAGGTTATAGCCTCTCTCCTTGATATCAAGGATACCTACCCTCCATGCATACTCACTTTCCTTCCGACCTGCAAAAACGTCACCTTCATTCCCCCACCATTTTTGTTCTACATCAAACTCCTCAATCTTCATGGGTTTAGTCTTGTTATAGCTCTTTACGCCTTCTGGGTATGGATGCTCATAAAACCAAACATCTTTTGTGGGAGCCCCTTTGGTAAAGAAAAGGAGATTAGTCTTAATGCCGGTATAAGGACTAAACACACCATTAGGTAAACGTACAATTGTATGAAGGTTGCACTCCTCTAAAAGCTTTTCTTTAATACGGGTCTTGATGCCCTCTCCAAATAAGAATCCATCTGGGAGAACTACCGCAGCGCGACCACCTGGCTTGAGCATTTGCATAATAAGCACCAGGAAAAGATCGGCCGTTTCTCTAGTTCTAAATGTTGCTGGGAAGTTGGTTTCTATTCCATCTTCTTCCATACCACCAAAAGGTGGATTGGTTACAACCACATCTACTCGCTCTGATGGGCCCCAGCTAATTAAGGGTCTTGCCAGGGTGTTGTCGTGGCGAATGTTGCTCGGCACATCAATGCCATGAAGAATCATATTGGTTGTGCAAAGCAAGTGTGGCATTGGTTTTTTCTCAATGCCGAAGATGCTGCCTTGTAATTGCGCTTCATCTTCTAATGTTTTTACATCTTGTTTTCTAATGTGTTCAATCGAGCATGATAAGAATCCACCTGTTCCACAGGCTGGATCCATTACCTTCTCACCAAGGCGTGGGTTAACCATCTGCACCATGAATTCAGTTACGGCTCTTGGGGTATAGAACTCACCTGCATTACCTGCTGCTTGCAAATCCCTTAGCAGCTGCTCATACATATCACCAAAGAGATGGCGCTCTTGGGCTTTGTTGAAATCAACACCCTCTTGTATCTTATTAATTACCTGGCGAATCAACTGACCAGACTTCATGTAGTTATAAGCATCCTCAAATACTGAGCGAATTACGTAAGCGCGCTGATCCCCGCCTTTAGCTTCTAGATTTTGAAGGGCTGGAAACAAATCATTGTCCAAGAATTGCTTTAGCTCATCGCCAGTCATGCCTTCGGCATTGGCCGCCCAATTTCTCCAGCGATACTTTTCTGGAAGCGGTGATTTGTATTTATCTTGCAGTAACTCCCACTCGCTCTCACGATCATCGAAGATCTTAAGAAAAAGCAGCCACACTAATTGACTTAAACGCTGGGCATCACCATCGACACCTACGTCTTTGCGCATGATGTCTTGGATTGATTTAATAGTTGAACTAATGCTCATAAGTGGTAAAGCCTATCTGTTGGTATTGCTATAAATTTTAGGCGTAGAGCTGGTTTTCTAGCTCATGCAAAGCAGCTATATAGCCTGACTTACCGCCAAAGGCTGATACAAGCTCACTTGCTGTGCCCATTTTACTAAATGGGTCCAGGGTCAGAATCTTAATATCGTCGATATTCTCGATGCCGGTATCCGCATACTTTTCAAGCAAAGCCTCAAGAACCTTACGGGCTTGTTCGCCATACTTGGTGAAATAGTTACGTTTTTTCACCTGCTCAGCACGCTCTCTACGAGTTAGCGCAGGTTGATCAAAAGCTACGTGACAAATTAGATCAAATGCATCGCAGTCTTTGCTTACCTCCAGAGCTAGTGCCTCAAGGAGGACTCCATGCTCTTCGAGTTCTTTAATAATCGCCGCTTTACGGTCAGCAGAAGTCCATCTCTTCAGGAACTCATCCAACGTTGAATAGTCTTTGCGCACTGCCTTTCGGGTGTAGTCTTTCAATGACTCAGTAATCAACTTTCCTTCAGGTCCATAGTATTGAACTCGTTCAGCAATTACATGAACTTCTACATCGCCAATATAGTATTTAGCGCGTTTTCCTTCTGGCCCAGGTGGAAAACCTTCCCCGCCAGTATCTCCACCTTCACCACCCGGTAAACCGCCTCCACTACCACCCTCTTCGCCAGGCTCTTCAGGTGGCGTAGGCGGATCATTTGGTCCTGGGTTGTACACAACAATTGGTGGCCCATCAAATGCTTCGTCAGCAAAAAGCTCTGTAGCCTTTTTAAAGTCCATGATGGTGAACCAATACTTACCGTAATCTTCGTTAATTCGAGTGCCGCGTCCAATCATTTGCTTGAATTCAGTCATGGACTTGATATGTTGATCAAGCACCACTAATTTGCAAGTCTGAGCATCTACACCGGTAGTCATTAACTTAGAGGTAGTAGCAATTACTGGGTAACGCTCTTCTGGGTTAATGAAGTTATCAAGCTCAGCTTTGCCTTCGTGCTCATCTCCAGTAATACGCATCACGTACTTGCGATTTTCTTTAACGCGCTCTGGATTTAGGTTAACCAAGGCTTGACGCATACGCTCTGCGTGATCTATGTCATCACAAAATACGATGGTCTTAGCGAATGGGTCGGTGGCATTTAAGAATTCAGTTATCTTCTTAGCTACGAGCTCCGTGCGCTTTTCTAGTACCAGGGTGCGATCCATATCGCTCTGGTTGTAGATGCGGTCCTCGATTACTTGCCCACGTTTGTCTACCTGCCCCGAACTAGGCCTCCAGCCCTGAAGGTCTCTATCGATATCGATCCGAATAACTTTATAGGGTGCAAGGAAGCCATCTTCAATTCCCTGTTTTAATGAATAGCTGTAAACAGGATCGCCAAAGTAAGTAATGCTTGATACCTCTTTTGTTTCTTTTGGCGTAGCTGTTAAACCAATGTGAGTGGCGGAAGAAAAGTAAGCCAATATCTCGCGCCAAGCTGAATCTTCTGCAGCGCTGCCACGATGACATTCATCAATGACTATCAAGTCAAAGAAATCTGGTGAGAATTGCTTATAAATATTTTGCTCTTCGTCTGTGCCTGTCACTGCCTGATAAAGAGATAGGTAGATTTCATAACTCTTATCTATCTGTCGCTTACTTATCTTAGTCATCGCAGCACCAAACGGCTTGAAGTCGTTGTTCTTGGTTTGATCTACCAAGATGTTACGGTCGGCTAAAAATAGAATACGTTTCTTGGTACCTGACTTCCATAGGCGCCAGATGATCTGAAAGGCTGTGTAAGTCTTGCCAGTGCCAGTAGCCATTACCAGCAGAATACGGTTAGCGCCATTGGCCACAGCTTCAATTGTTCTGTTCACTGCATTGACTTGGTAATACCTTGGAGCGCGCCCAGTGCCATCATCGTAATAAGGCATCTCTACTGTATTTTTTGCCTCAGGGGTATTTACGCCCTTCCATTTGCAGTAGCGCGCCCACAGCTCTTCTGGTGTTGGGAATGCCTCTAAAGAAAGCTCTTGTTCAACCTTATCTGCCAGACCAGTTCGGTCGTGCATTAAGAATGCATCACCGTTTGAACTAAATACAAATGGCACATCAAGCGTTTCCGCATAATCTAGTGCCTGCTGCATTCCGGCACCCACGCTTAAATTGTTTTCTTTGGCTTCAATTACGGCAATTGGGATATTAGATTTGTAATAAAGAACATAATCAGCGCGCTTTTGTTTTCCGCGCGTATGCAACTTGCCGCGAACAATGATGCGCCCCTTTGTGAAGCTTAATTCTTCGCGAATTTGAGCATGAAGATCCCATCCAGCCTTCAAAATGGCCGGGGTAATGAACTTAGTACAAATATCACGTTCGCTAAGGGATTTCTTACTCATTCAATAATGCCAAAAGTTATATGTATCCCGTAATAATATAAGGAAATCAGTGATTTACTGGCATTTTTGGAGTTTGCTTACGAAGCTCACTATCTGAGCCTTTATGGGCATACACTTATCACCACACACGGGGGAATGCTCATGAAATATCAGTTTTGCTTAGCTATGTTGCTAATATCGGGCATTGCCCATGGTCAGGCCGTATACGGACCAAATGGAGAGTACAAGGGTTATATACAAACCTCACCTAACGGTGTCTCTAATTCATATAGTGCCACTGGAGCATTTCAAGGCTCCGCCCAAGTGCAAGGTAACCAAACTAATTTCTACGGACCCCAAGGTCAGTATCAGGGAAATATTCAGGCACCTATTTACACACCTCCAAATACAACCATCGGAACACCCCCACAGGTAAATCAAGTACCCAGCATCAAGGGTTGGTGATTGGATAATGGAGGTATGACTACATACTCTTCATCCAATTGCTCTCAAAAATTTTCAGTAGATGTGTTTAGCGAACGGCGCCCTCTAAGTGAAAGTCCTTGGCTACGCATAGGTGAATTCGATGATTTGAGCCAAGCCATCAATAGCTGCAAAAAGGTAGTTGATGATTTTTTGAGTTATCGCGGAAATGTAGCTGAAAGTGCTGACCAGCTAGTTGCTGACTTTCTGCATCACGGCGATGTCCCAACCATCAATGGCGCCGAGAATCTACGCTCTTTTGATGTCTATGAATACCTTGCTGAACGTAGCTCGCAAATACATAACCCCAAGGGATCTAATTAAGCCCAAATTGAGGCGCTGTTTGTGTGGTGGGTAGAGTGGTGGGTAGAAGATCCCCAAAAACAAAGAGCCCCGTATTTAGGGGCTCAGCTGTTGTATATGGCGGAAGAGGTGTGCGGCGAACTAAGCTTCATGGAGCTTCACCAAAATCTATAACTAGCCTTAAAGCCTAATAAATACGGGTACTTTAAGTTATAGGACTTCATAGCATTACACCAAAAGCTACGGTAAAATTGGGTACTGGTATGGGTACTGGAGATCCTGATGGCTGCTGAAAAATTACTAACTGAGGCTTCGTGTAAGGCTGCGAAGCCAAGAGATAAGCTTTACTACTTAAATGATGGTGCTGGGCTGCGCTTACGTATCCGTCCAGACGGTAGCCGAACCTGGATATATCGCTACAGGCTCGCTGGCAAGGAAATGTCCTCTGGCCTCGGCGCTTACCCAAAAGTTACTTTACAAATTGCGAGAGCAAAGCTTGAAGAAGCCAGGCAGCATGTATCCAAGGGTAATAACCCATCTACCGCTAATCGAATAGCAAAGGCAAACCAGATAACCAAGGGCGAGGCCACTTTCGGAGCTATTGCAAGAGAATGGCTGGCACACAATCAGTCTGAATGGAGCGCACACTATTACGAGCGAAACACTGGACTTCTAAAGCGCTACTTGTTGCCAGATCTTGAGCGATTGCCGATTGATTCAATTAGAGAGGCATACCTCTACACGATTATTAAAGCGGCTTATGATAGAGGTACAAAAGAATCCGCGCGTAGGGCACGTGGGATAGCCGCTCAGATATTCACGTTCGCAAGAGCGACCCATAGAGGAACTGTAAACCCAGCCCGGGACATGGCTGACAATCCATATTTTAAAAAGCCACCTGTTAAACATTTTTCTGCCCTACCCCAAGACAAAGTCGGCGACCTTATTAAGGCGCTTAATGTAACTGGTGTTAAGCAGAAGTTAGACATCAAGACTGTGTGCGCCCTAAGGCTAGCGTTATATACGGGCCTAAGGGATAACTCTATTCGCGGCGCCCGATGGAATGAAATTAATTTTAAAAATTCCACCTGGACAATACCGAGCACGAGAATGAAAAGTGGCAGAGAGCATCAAGTTCCACTCCCTTCGCAGGCGATCTCCGCCCTCCTCACAATTAAACCGTTAACTCACTCTGGAGATGATAGCTACATCTTTCCAGGTAGGGGCAAACATAAAATTATGTCTGAGAATACATTACGACTTGCATTACATAGACTTGGATTTGTAGTGACAGCTCATGGCCTACGCTCCTTAATTACCGATGTTTTAAATGAAAACAGATTTAACCCTGATGCTATCGAAAGACAATTAGACCATGCGGAAAAAAATAAGATTCGCAGAGCCTATCTACGCTCCAATTTCATGGACGAACGAATCAAAATGATGCAATGGTTCGCAGATTGGTGCGACGCTAAGGCAAAGGGCAAATCTTTGAACAACGTAACTCAATTAAGGGCGGCCGCATGAGTACATTACCCGCACGCCAAGATGCAATTAACAAGTTATTTGATGACTTCCAGGAAAATGGGCATGAAGATGAATCTCTGGATGAAATGTTTGAGGCCTTTGACGAAGTTGTGTATATGGCTTTGCTAGAAAAATTAGGACACTCTAATAGTAGCGATGAACAAAAGAAGCTCGTTCGCCTAAAAATGAGCGAATTCATGCTGAATATGGACTTTAACTTGCCAGCAATTGCCCATGTAGAAAATATACTCCACTCTATTGGGGCCGGTTCTTTTGCAAAAGCTGCTAGCTATTTAGAGCAACTTTATGCGATGCGCTCGCAAGCGTTCAGTGAAATACAAAGGAAACACGCACAAAATCCAAGGGATAAAGATCCTCTGTCAAAGCTTCTGGCTATATTGATTTCGCGGAAACCAGATATCAGCGCGGCGGAAGCAATAGCCCAGCTTGAAAGCGGCAATTATGCTGATGTCATCATCGATTTTGATGAAGACATGATTGAGTATTCCCATCCAGATGGGCGCATATGCTGTGTTAATAAATCAGCGATTCCAGCCCGCCTCAGTCGCCTACGAAAAAAATAAAAATTTTTCATTTTCGCTAGCCGGCTAGCGAAAAAGTCCATTTTCTAATACTCCTAGTGCGGTTACATAACTGCACATAACTTGATTAGGAGTATTAAAAATGGCTTCAATACGAATTTATCGAATCAAAGATGTTTGCGGTCTGACTGGTCTAAAACCATCGACGATATACAAACTTATTAGGGAAAATTCTTTCCCTAAAGGCATTCACCTAACCGCAAGGTCAACAGGCTGGCCAAGCACGCTGGTCGAGGACTGGATATCTTCACGTATCTCAGGGGGCAATAAATGAATAAGCCCCATCAAAGCCCTTATGCAGGGTCTGCAATAAACGCCAGCAATCAACCATCTACCGCGGAGAATTCCATGAGCAATACAGCACAAGAGCTAGTTTCAAAAATTAGCGCCCTACGTTTACCTGACAACTTCACAACCAACATTGGCGGAGAGAAGCTACCTCTAAAGCCTATTTTTGGGAAATTTAGCAAACATCGATTTGCTCGTGTACACCCAGGTAAAGAATATATGTTCATTTGCCTAACAGTGGATGACAAAGATCTTGGTGAAACCTATATAGTGACCCCAAATATGCAAGCCTATTTAGGTTCTCACGCGGTACCCAAAATTCTAAGACTAAGCGTCGACACAACCGGGCTACCAAAAATCATCGCACAACCCGTTCTCGACCAAAACAGTAGACCCAATGCATGGCACTCATCTCTTATTCGCGGCATACAAATTGGAGAAACTTCTTGGATCCGCCTCGAGGCAAATATGGGCGCTAGCCAGTACAACATAATCGTCTCAAAGGATGACTTGGGCGAGCCACAGTGGCCAACCCAGACTATGGATGAGATAGTCCAAGAGGTATTTAGCAACAACATCATTGCAGACGAAAATCACCCCTACATCCGTCAAATTCAAGGCAGGCTCTAATATGAACAACCTTAAACTTGAGCAGTGCAAATTCATCTTTGTGGATTTTGAGTTCCGCCCAGTAGATGGTATTGAAGGTAACCCAGTTGAAGTGATTTGCATGGTTGCTTTTGACCCTCAGGCTGGCAAGTACTACAAGCTCTGGAAAGATGAGCTATACCAACTATCAGCCCCGCCCTTTGCAATTGACTCCGCGACGGTATTGGTTGCATATTTTGCCAGTGCGGAAATGACATGTTTTGAAGCTTTGGGTTGGACGATGCCAGATCACATTCTGGATTTATATGTTGAGTTCCGCAATCTAACTAATGGAATATTCCTACCTGAAGGCAAATCGCTGCTTGGCGCATTGAAGTATTTTGGCCTTGACTCAATATCCGCGGAGCATAAGGATGATATGCGTGACCTTGCTTTGCGTGGTGGACCATATTCGGAGCTTGAAAAGGCTGGACTTCTTGAATATTGCCAATCAGATGTTGATGCGCTCTATCCGCTTTACCTAGCCATGAAGAAGTATCTTGACCTACCTCGCAATCTACTAAGAGGCCTTTATAGCACTGCATTGGCCCGTATGGAGTCTTTGGGTGTCCCAATCGATCACCCAACGTATAAAGGGCTATGCCTGCACTGGGATGCCATTAAAGCCAAATTGATTGCCGAAGTAGACTCTGCATATGGCGTATATGAAAATGGCGTGTTCAAAGAAGTGGCATTCGAACAGTATGTCAAACAGCAAGGCATCAGATGGCCCAGGCATGAAAGCGGTCGTCTTAAGTTGGATGAAGAGACCTTTAAGTTAATGGCCAAACTATATCCAATATTGGCGCCATTGCGGTCTCTAAGAGATAGTCTCGCCAAACTCAGGTTAAGTGCACTTCAAGTCGGATCTGATGGAAGAAATCGCTGCATGCTATCGCCCTATCAGTCGATTACAGGGCGTAATCAACCATCTACAACCAAGTTTGTATTTGGGCTAGCTAGGTGGGCAAGAGGCCTCATTCAGCCTCGTGAAGGCTACGCCATTGCATACATTGACTGGTCGCAACAAGAGTTTGGGATAGCTGCTGCCCTATCAAACGACCCAAAGATGAAAGAAGCATATCTAAGCGGTGACCCCTATTTAGCTTTTGCAAAACAAGCTGGGGCGGTCCCACAAGATGCCACCAAGCAAACCCACCCTGCAGTCCGGAGCCAATACAAGGAATGTGCATTGGCTACGCAATACGGCATGGGAGTAGACGGACTTGCAGATAGGTTGAAGCAACCAAAGCTCCGCGCTAAGCAACTGCTTGATATTCATCGTAGGGTATACAAGCAATTTTGGGATTGGTCTGACAATGTCTATAACAACACAGTCAACAAAAATCGGCTCAATACCCTCTTTGGGTGGCAAATTACCGTGCCCCAAGACATAAATCCTAGGAGCTTGCGCAACTTCCCTATGCAGGCCAACGCAGCAGAGATGCTCAGAATTGCATGCATATTAATGGTTAAGCGCGGCATTCAGCTTTGCGCCCCCGTTCATGATGCCGTCCTCATAGAGGCAACAGAAAGCACGATAGACCAACAGGTACAAATAGCCCAAGAATGCATGGTGCAAGCTAGTCAGATAGTGCTTGGGGATTTCACCCTAACAAGTGATGCCAAAGTGATTAGGCACCCAGGGCGGTTTCTAGAGGATGACGCTGAGCCATTTTGGAATACTGTCATAGCAATTTATGAGCAAGTTAAGGCCGAGGCCAATGAAAAACTTAACGCCAACGTGTTAGAAAACTTAACACCTGCTCATTCTTATCTTTCTTATTAAGAGACCTATATATGCATACCCCAACTATTCCATATACATTTTCAATTGCAGATATTGATTTAGACAAAGAGCTTGGTAGAGGTAAGTTCAAAACAATAGAACCACAAACATCAAACAAGCCAAAATTGACATCTAGGCTATTTATAAAGGGGCCAATACCTTTTGATTGGCTACAAAAGGCAAACTCTCTTGGAGGGAGCACTGGCATCGTTGGAATCGGACTATGGTTTTATGTCGGGATCAGTGGCTCCAAATACTTCAAAGTTGACAGTAAGCTAGATCGCTTCACAGGCGTGTCAAGGCAAACTAGGCAATCTGCACTTCAAAGACTCCAGTCGGCAGGCTTAATAAAGTACTGGAATCGTCATGGTGGCTACCCTTTAGTAGAGGTTCTTGCAATTCCATAATGTGTGGCTTTGCATAGGTATTGCGATTAATAAAAATTATCGTCCTCAAAAGACCCCCTACACCATATGTTTACAACCGTCTAAATTCTTACTATGCCACTACCAAGTGTCCTAAATGGTGCCAATCAGTGTCAAGTTTTGACAAAGCGCACTAGGCAGCAGTGCAAAAATCCTGCTGCCTTTGGTTGCGCCAGCTGTCGAATGCATGGGGCCCACAAGTCAAAGAATGTTTTGCGGGGGGTAAACCATCCGCAGTATAAGACGGGCGGGGAAACTCTCGAAGCAAAAGCAATGCGTTCAGAAAAAAGTGAAATGTTTCGATATTTGACGGATATTGGCAATCACTGCAAGCTTTTTTATAAGGAAATTAAAACAAAGGGGCGACCCCCTTCAGGCTATGAAAAATTAGACCTAACGGACCCAGAGCAATTAGCGCTTGCCATAATGAAAACGTTAGGAGGCAAGTAAGCAACTACGCGGCACCTGATGCTCATAATAGATAACAATGCTAATAGTCGACTATTAGCATTGGAACGATACACAAACCGCCCGTGCCCAAATAGCAGATTCCACCCAAAGTAGACCTTGGGTACGTCATCACAACCCAAGCTATTGGATTGGAGTATTTATTCTCTTATGCGTATATACGTATATGCGTATATACGTAATAGATCAAATATTATTTACTACAAAATACCGCCTAAAGGGCATTACTTACCGCAAGTATTAATACCTAAAAGTGGATACGCTGGACAGAATCTAAATAGGCCTGTTGCTAAGGGAACAATGCCAATCCAACCCCAAGCGCCAACAGTTCCGGTTACAGCCAATCCTATTAATACTAGGCCAACCAACATACGCAGAATACGATCAATACCACCGACATTACTTTTCATATAAAACTCCTTTAGGTTATTTACTACAGTAATTTTTATACAGCACATTCATCACTTCTAAAGCCACATGATTGGCAAGCGAGTAATAAATTTGCTTTCCTTCCCGCCTGGTTTTCACTAACTCTTCATTTCTTAGAACAGTGAGCTGCTGGGACAAAGTAGGCTGGTGGATGTCTAGGACTTCCTCTAACTCCCCTACACACATTTCGCCTTGGCTTATTTGACAAAGCAACATCATGCGGTCTCTATTGGCGAGCACTTTCATTAAACGGCAGGCATCATCCGCTGATGATTGCATCTTCTTTAGATTTATATTGGCTTTAATGGTGGGCATAAGTGACTTTCTATTAATTCAGAGGCACACCAACCAATGGGCGGCCTTCTAGCGTCCAAAGATACAAAGAACCATCATATAGCTTGGTAGATTTGTTACCCACAAGCTCTGACATCACAAACCAGCCGCCAGCAGCTAAGTGACCAGTATTGCAATAGGCAATAGTTTGACCCTTGCTACTCAAACCATTGGCTGCGAGCAATGCGTCATAGGTTTTCTTTTGCCAAAAATACAATGCACCATTGTTTGATCTAGCCAATAATTCAGGTGCCAATTCTTTCGAACCTGCAATATGGCCAAAGGTCATAACATCAGGGCGCTTTGCAAGGCCTAAGTATTGAGCGGGCTGACGAGCATCTAATAACTGTGGCTTACCATTTTTAGAAGCTGCCGCTACATCATCTGAACTAGCAATTAACTCCTTGCGCTCAGCTTTTGCTAACCAATTACCAGTCGACTTTGGGGTAGTGGCAGTTGTAAATTCGCGGCTTTCGCTTAACCAGCCCGCAATCCCGCCATCCAATACTGCTACTTGATCCTCGCCATACACTTTGAATGACCAATAGGTTCGAAGTGCCTCATCTATATCAGACATATCTTGCCCAATAGGAACAAGAACGATCGGTTTATCAGAAGTGATACCTAAAGATTGAACCAACTTCTCAAAGTCAGCCTTTTCAGGAATTAAAAATTTAATTTTCTTGCCGTCAACCATGCGATCAACGCACACCTTCTTAAAATCTAAGAGGGTTGAACTGACAATATGACCACCCACTTCTACTAGGAATTTCTTACCAGTTTTTTTGTCGGTATCAAACTCTGGGTTTCTAAGATAACTTGCTAAATCTGTTCTGACCTCGATCACCTGAACTTCGGACATATTATTTGCCAACCAGTCAGCACTGACAACCGGACTAGGCAAATTGATTGCTTGAGCCAGACTTACTAAGCTTATTAGAGCGAAGGCCAAAAGCCATTGAATCTTTTTCATTTCCGTTCCCCTATGAATTTACAACCAACAAATGGTCTGAGAGACGTCCCATCAGATCAATCTTGCATTCTGTTAATGCATGATGTTTTTTAGAATTCATTACGAGCTCTCGACCACCCATCTCTGCTACCAACTGAGCAATCTTTTGGTCTCGCTCTAGAATTAATCCTTCAATCTCTACAGAAAATAATGTGATCAAAGCACTGACCCACCTGCTAACAAGAGCCATACGACCTTTTTTAGCCATCTCAAATCCCCGTATGGACTTAATCACCATCGTTGAGTCTGCCATCTCTTCCCCAGTTATCCACTGGTTGGTAGTAAACAAACGTATTGGCAATCCCTTTGGGTTTAATGCAATTCCAACCAGGTGATGAAAGCCTTTTGAATCACGCTTAATCACATGGAAATGGCCATGCTCACCATGAGGCATTTCATCAGCAGAATGTGCGTGGTAATAAAACTCATAACCACTAACTTCATCTACTAAATCATTAACCGGATAGTGTTGCCACTCAATAAAATCTTTGGCGCCGCATAAAGCAGCCTCACTTAAAGTACGCCCAGACTCTGCGTACTTCATTTGAATGCTTGCTAGCTCTTGAGCGGCCAACCAAAGATTAGATTGAATCAGCATTTTTAAAATTACTCTGCAGCTTTACGCTTTTTAGGACCGCAAGGATTTGCAGGGCCACATGGGTTGGCTGCTTTTTTCTTTGCAGGACCGCATGGATTAGCAGCTTCCTTTTTAGGTCCACAAGGATTCTTTTGCTCTGCACCTGCTGGTGCTGTAGGTGCATCAGCAGAGTGTGCTAACGGAGCTGCCGCCAAACCAACTAAGGCCATTGCTAAGGCTGCTACAGTAGATTTCTTAGACATATATTCCCTTTTAAATAATTAAACTTGTGAACTCACGGGGCCTTTAGATTTGCTTTCCATCCAAGAGCCCAATACAAATACACCGACTGCTGCAATGACCATACCGATATCGATAGATAAGCTTGATATATTGAAGGCATCTGGTAATGCATCCGCTTTAGCGTATTCACCTAAAGTGGTTAAGAACTCGATACTGGGATAAATGCTGGAAAACAATACTGTGCCAAGTAATAAACCGAGCAAGAATATCGCTGCATCAATACGACCAGACATCAAGCCGACTACAGAGGTTCCAGGACAATAGCCACCGATCGCAAAGCCAGCACCTACTAAAGCTCCGCCTAGCGCTGCTGCGCCTAAAAATGCTGGTGGCACAAATAAGTTACCCGCATCTACAAATCCAAACTGCTCTAAGACCATCAAACCCACCGCGGCAAAGACAATGGCAGTGAACATCACCTTAAATACAGACCAGTCTGTTAAACGGAACTGGCCCGTTAACTTATTGGGGTTACCAAATCCAGCCCGCTCTAATACAAACCCAAAGCCTGCACCCAAAAGAAGTCCCGAAAGAATTTCAGTCATCTTATTTCTCCTCTTTCAAGAATCGACTTGCCAATAAACCCACTGCGAAGAATGTTCCCAAGAAGGTAAATCCAGCCAAACTCAATACTGCTGCACCAGACAAACCAAGACCACTTGTGCAACCTGCAGCTACCCGCGCTCCAAAACCTGCCAAGATGCCCCCAAATAAAGCGGTCATCGGACGCATAGAACCACCCAGAAACTTTTTCCCATCTAACTGAATGTGAATTCTTTTTGCCAAAAATGCGGATAACAAAGCACCTATGGCGACACCTAATACCTGCCAAGTAATCCAAGCATTTAAGGGCTTACCCTCTTCCACCATTCCACCAAGATAGTCATTCGCGTTGGTTGCCGCTGGGGCAACATACATGCCGATCCAGGCAGCAAGACGTGTTGTAAAGCCTGTCGCTCCTAAGCCGTGACCAGTAATTACGAAGGTCATTAATAAAACCAATCCGAGCAGAAGACCGGCCAGCAATGGGTTCAAATATTGCTTCTGAGAGAGTATCTTTTTTGCATTAGACATTGAGATTAACCGCCATTAATATATCAATTAACAATACATCATATAATATACTGTAAATCCACAAATTATTTGTACACCCCTAAAACTCGGCCTTAAGAAAGTATTTCGTAATAAAGGGGGGTCAAAACAAAACCCAGAGGGGTTATCTGCTATCTATTAAATTTATAGAACTGTCTATTTAAATAGGCGACCACATCTTCCTCGTCTTCAGGGAAGAGATCCAATCGTAATTCCGAATTACACACGGAAACCATAGAGCCGAGTCTAGCTAGATTCTTAACTTTGCCATCTGTTCGGGTGTAAATCATGTCGCCATTACCCAATCCAGATTTATTTGAATGGCATGAATAGCACTTAGAGTCATCAATACTCTTTCCATTTTCAATATTAGGCGAGGCAAAAGTAACTCCTATAAACCCCAGAGAAATTAGAGCGGCTAAGATCCAGCTATGGCAGTTCATCTTCTATTCACTTTGGATGGAGAGATATACATTGTATGCATTCATTCTATTTGCAGATCTAAATAACGGCATACCTTCATACTCACCCCAATCGGTCTTGGCGTAGACATCGTCAAAAGAATCCATATTCCTAGCTGCATCACCCATTGAGTCTCGCAAGTAGATTAAGTAGCCCTTGGTAAATTCAATGTCATGTACGGGATCGAGTGAATAAGCCCCATGACCAGGAATGATTATTTTTGGCTTCAGGGCGCTAATCTTATCTAAAGAAACTAGCCAACCCTTACTATCAGCATTGCCAACAAATGGAATGCGCCCTTTAAAGACTAAATCTCCTACAAACAACACATCCTCACTGGGCACATAAACCATCAAGTCCTCCGCTGTATGAGCAGGGCCAACCTTAGAGATGAAAAAATTTACCCCGCCAATGTTTACTTTACCCTCACTCTGAATCCAATAATCAGCAGGGGTAAGCACAGTTTCTTGATTGATCCATGGGGCAAAATCAATTTTTGATGCCTCAAGACGCTGACGTGCTGTATCTGAATTTAAATAATCTTTACTAAGCTCTTGTGCATATATTTTTGCACCTAATTTCTTAAAAACCTGCAGCCCATAGATGTGGTCAGCATGGTAATGCGTAACAATTACAGCAATAATTTTTTGAGTTGTAAATCTATTAATCTCGTGAACCAGCTTTTGAGCAAGAGCTGGCGAACCAAGGGCATCAATCACCACCACCCCTTTAGGCGTGATTACGAATCCAGCATTAGAGATGAAATTTTGATTCTTGCTTGAACCGATCTCCGGGAATCCTTGAACAAAATATGTATTGGTCGCAACCTTTATAGATTTGAGCTCAACAGGGCCTAAGGAATCAGCAAACGCGTACTCAGACAACAGAAGACTGACAAGTGCAATAAAAAGATATTTCATTGCTAAGAATTAATCACAAAATAAAGTATTGACTACGGCTTAATATATGCAAAGTGATCTTTGGCCTGTAAATCAGCAATTCGAACAACACCCGAAGGGGTAAAGTCGGCATCCAAGATGAATGAATCTTTTTTAAGACCTCTTGTTTTAATGGTGATTTCACACACCTCAAAACGAACGCCACGCGATTTAAGTGCGCCGATAAGCGGGGCATATTCAACATTATTTTTCTTATCTTTCGCACCCTCAAGAAGCATGTCTATGCCATTTGCATGAGTAACAACAATAATCTGCGTGGTAGGCGATACGTCCAAATGATTTCGGATATTTCTCAACCCTTTTAAACCCTGTGATTCAGAGTCATCTATGTGATAAACCACTTTAGTTGGAGGAGAAGTATTTTGCCCTTGAGCTATTTGAGACAAACCCACAAAAGTAACCAAGACTACAGCCGACTGTACGGCTAATTTCTTCAAAAATTTCATTTCTACTTTCATGGAGGTATGAGTAATTTAAATTGGAGCGATTCCTGGATTTCCAGAAACACCCTTAATTACAGGCTCGTTTAGTTTAATTGCCTTAACGGTTTTAATATCCTTAAGGTGGCGTGCAACAACATCCCAAATAGGCTCGCCACCAAGGTTTTTCGCTGCCTCACTAACAGGCGCCCAACCAGCAACCTTATAATTTTTATTTGCGTCTATTAGCTCTCCATTTAAACGCATTTCAGAAATTCTTTTACCCATTGATGCGGCCGGATCAATGGCATACCGCAATCCGCCAACACGCACCATATCTCCACCCTGCTGATAGTAGGGGTCTGGGTTAAATAGATTATCTGCAACATCCTCAAGAATTGTCTTGATCGTTTCGCCCGACATCATATTCACAGTTGTATATGGATAGGTAATTGCCGTTTGGTCTAATAAATTTTCCATCGTTATGGCCTGACCAGGCAACAAGGTGGTACCCCACCTAAAGCCAGGAGAAAATGCAATTTCAGCATTTTTTTGCGCCATTAATCCATCTAATATGACCTGATCAAAACTACCATTGAAATTTCCGCGACGATATAGCAGGCTATCAGTTACAGCCAGTTGTTCTTGGAGCTTTGATTCAAATGGCTTTCTGATCTTTTGAATTAAGGCCGTCATCGACTTATCTTCTGGAATTAGATTGGAGAAAATTGGCATTAACTTATATCTAAAGTCGACAGGCTTACCCCCTTTGACATCAAAATCAAGCACGCCTAGATACTTACCATTGGAGCCGGCATTCGTTACCAAAGTCATTCCACCAGGATTTTTGACCTGAACAGGTATCGGAACGCCATCATGCGTATGACCGCCAAGAATGGCATGCAGGCCACTAACCCGAGAAGCCAGCTTCAAATCTACATCCATGCCGTTATGAGACAAAAGAACAATAACCTTGGCGCCCTTGGCTTTGGCTTCATTAATTGTTTTTTGTAGATTTTCTTCTTGAATACCAAACGTCCAATTAGGAACCATATACCCAGGGTTTGCAATTGGAGTATATGGAAATGCCTGACCAATAATTGCAACAGGAATACCGTTCATTTTGCGAATTGTGTAGGCCGGGAATACGGCATCACCAAAATCAGCAGTTTTAATATTTTGCGCAAGAAATTCAATTTTTCCTTTGAAGTCTTTATTGACGATTTCCATAACACGCTCTTCGCCAAGCGTCATTTCCCAATGCGCCGTCATAATGTCAACACCCAGAGCTATTGCAGCATCTGCCATATCTTGACCATTTGTCCAAAGAGCAGTTCCGGAGCCTTGCCAAGTGTCACCACCATCCAATAATAGAGCGCCTGGCCGTGAGGCCTTCATCTGCTTAACGATAGTAGATAGGTGTGAGAAACCACCTACGCGACCATAAGTTTTTGCCGCTTCAGTAAAGTTCAAATAGGTAAAAGCATGAGCCTCTCTAGTGCCAGCTGGAATCCCATTGGCTTTTAAAAAATATTCACCAACTAGGTGTGGCGTCTTGCCCTCTTGAGCCCCGATACCAAGATTAACGCTAGGCTCACGAAAATATATTGGCAATAATTGCGCATGGCAATCAGTAAAGTGCAATAAATGTACATTACCAAATTTAGGCAGGTCATAGAATTTTCTTGCAGATTCTTGAGCTAGAGCAAAACTTGAATTTAGACCAAATCCACCGGCCGAAGCCACTGCTAGAGTTTGTAAAAACTCTCTACGATTAATTGACATGATTTGAATCCCTATTGATTAACCGGTGAAGCAGGGTCAAGTAATAAAGCCATTAAGTCCTGAATTTGCTCCTCGTTTAAAAGCTTAAAATGAGCAAACCTAGGCATGTTGCTGCATGCGTTGTAAGCTTTAGAATTATTGATTCGGTTCCAGGTATACACAATCAACTCTTGGGAGTTACCTCGCATCTTGCCGTAATTCCATAGAGAGGGGCCAATAGTTCCATAAGAAATTTCTTTCTTATCAATTTGATGACAGTTATAGCAGCCGCCCCCAATTGGAGTATCGGCTTTATCGGTCCAAGTTGCACCGCGACCACTCTGCGCAATTGCTTCGCCCTTTTTCCAGTCGCCAATATACCTTCCATCGGAAGGCTGCTTAATGCTATCCATATTAATTTTCTGGATCTTTTCACGCATTGCTTGGCCCTTCTCACTGCCTGCGAATACGGGATCTGAACAAAACTTTTGTGTTTCATCTTGCTGAATGCGATCCAAACCGGCAATACCTTCAGCCCTAAATCCCTCCTTCATCACCTTGTTGAACTTAGGATCATTTTGTTGCTGAGCCATAACGTCGCTAACGGGGAGAGATACCGCCATTAGAAGACTCGCGCAGGCTAAGAGGGATTTAATGTTTTTATTTTTCATTTTGTCTGTCTCTTATCTATTAACGCTTTAATCCTGGTGTCTCGACAGTGCCACCGTTAGCATTCTTTGCCATGTACATAGACAAGGCAACAGTTAAATCAGATCCATATATGGGAAATGGGAAACGCTGCTGACGATAACAATCATTAAGACGTTGCTGCATAGTCCAAAATTGACCGCTGGAAACGCGGTATGCTGGCCAGTAACCCCAACCCAAGGTAGCTCCCTTTTGGGTTGTTAAGTTAGGGAGGTCCTGTAAACGTATTCGCTTGCCATCTTCACCGTGGCAAGAGGCGCATGAGAAATCCATTGGACCACCTTGGAAATAAAATGCACGCTTACCAAGCTCGTACATCTCCTTCTCCCTTGGGTGATTGGTGCTAACCTTAATTTTCTCACCCTTAGACGCGGTCACAATATACGCAACGATCGCCTCTATATCTTTCTTGGGCCCAACTTGAAATGGAGCATCCACCATCTCCTTTGGATTTCTGCCTTGCAAGGTCTGCATACATGTCATTAAGCGAGACTCAAGATCTTGAACCTTATTGGTATCTTTAAAGTAGCGTGGCAACTGCGCAGCTGCTCCTTTTACAACACCCGGCCCAAGACCTAGATCACACTTTTCAAGCGTGGCGTTCTTTGGACCGGCAGGTTTTTTCCAAAGATCCTCGCCAGCTGCCTCATATAGCTCTGAAGGGTTTCCATCAGCGATCATCTCGCGGTATTTTGCGATCTCATCTGAGGGAGTTTGTGAGAATACCGAAGATGAAAATGACAAGCTCACCGTTAATATTCCTATGGCAGAGCCAAAGGCGAATTTACGTTGCATTTGTTTCCCTTTCAAAGCTATAAGGTAATATTGATAGTCATTAATTAGGAGGCAGTTGCCTCATCAGTGCGCTTATCACCTTTGTTGTCGACCCAACTAACAACAATTTTGTCGCCTTTGGCACCTTTGTATTTGAAATTCAAAAATGGATCCTTCGAAACTGCCGGACCAAATTGACCATTTAATACATCTCTACCATTAGCCTTTACATTGACTGTAGTAATGTGCCATGCAGGAACTAATTTTCCAGCTGCATCTTTTCGCTGACCTGACTCCATATCATGCTTCATCAAAATTTTTACATCTACAATTCCACCATTTTCGGCTGCTCTTACACGCATTGGATCTGACATATGTTCCTCTTGTAATCTAGTAATTAGTTAAATATTTTGCTCAGACAAGTTGGGCTTAACCGCCACAACCGCCTAAGGTCACCTTTACTTCTTTAACAGCCATGCTCCACTTACCATCAGCCTTAACTAAGGCGTAAATATTGGAGGTTTGGCCCATCTTGATACGAGTAGTTATAAAAGGTTCGGTACCGGCAGGAATAAAAAATTGGGCAGCCAATGAACTTGGATTCTTTTCGACCAAGATTACCATCTGCTCAGCCTTGAGAGTGGTTGTCATGCCAACAGGAACTACAGCCCCGTTTTCTGCAATATCCGGAGCATTTAAAGTAATGGCACCTGATTTATCTGGACTTCCGGCACCCAATATTTTAAAAACATCATCCAAACTTTTACCTTCAAAAGCGGCTTTATTCCATTCCTGCGCTTGAGCCAAACTTATAAGCCCAGTAGAAGCCATCAAACCAAAAACGGCTGAGTACTTTAATATGCTGCGTCGCTGCTGATTCATACAAACTCCTTTATTAAGCTTTTTACGTAACTACATTAACTTTTCAACAAACTAAATATTGCGTTTATGAATTTATTCTTATTTGCCTCCAGAAAGCACCCAAGTGACTAAGGTCTTACGATCTTCATCAGATAGCTGAGATTGTGCAGGCATTGGAATTTGCCCCCACACCCCGGAGCCACCATTCTTTACTTTTGCCATTAGCTTATCTAACGCACCGCTTTGTCCTTGATACTTCGCAGCGATATCTGCAACCGATGGACCAACTAACTTAGCATTCATTGCATGACAAGCAGAACAATTCTCACTTTTAAACATTGCCGATGGACCTTTGCTGATTGCATGTGTCTCGGAGGCATGCGCCAATCCCTCACCTGAAGTACCAGGTAACTTGGTCAAAGGGGGCTTGCTTGAGTCAGAACCACGGAAAGGGCCATATTGACGATTCTGCTCTGCAATATTGCCGTGCGCATTTCTTGCATAGTCAGGAAGTTCAGAGCCAATTTGAACAAATTGGACGCAATTATTCATACAAGCGGTTGCATGAACATCTGGGGCGCCCTTTGTACTCCACATTCCGTGCTTCAAAGTCATGCCGTTCCGATTCGGCATTCGCTTTTGTACTTCCGCAATATTGGCATTACTCAGAACAAAATCATCAGGCACAACTTCAGCCATGCTGAGTAAATAAGCTACCAGCGCAAAAGTATCATCCGGTGTTAGTGAACGAGGAGCATTCCATGGCATTGCTCGGTAAATGTAATCCCATAATGAAGATACCGTAGCCACCTTCATAATTGTCGTTCTTTGAGGTTGCTTTCTATCCGATAAGGAGGCAACTCTTCCAGTCTTAATATCGTCAGCCGTTGTGCCGCCGATGATCGGGGTAAAAATCTCATTTGACTCGCCAAATGTTCCATGACAAACAGAACATTTTGCTTCCCACAGTTGCTGACCTTTTTCGACCGAACCAGAGCCTTTAGGTAAACCTTTAAAGTCTGGCCGAACATCGATATCCCAAGCTGCAATCTCCGCAGGGGTTGCATCTCTTCCAATGCCAGGAAATCGTGTGCTTGAATTTTGCGCACACACTGAACTAACTACTAGAAATGTTGCGCCCACTAACAAGGCAGAGTTTGCAAATTTAGCCAACTTGAACATTGCTAACCTCCCCGTTTGTGCCCACTTTCCATGATTGGATTGCATTATTGTGATAAATGGATCGAGTGCCGCGAGCATCTCTAAGCATCTTAATAGGCGGCTGAACATATCCCGTGTCATCGATAGCGCGCGACTGCAAAATTGCCGGGGAGCCGTCCCACACCCAATCAATATTGAATCGAGTAAGTGCTTTGCTTAAAACAGGGGTTTCAAGACGAGCAGTTTTCCAGTTATTACCACCATCAAATGAGACATCAACTCGCTTAATCTTTCCTCTTCCTGACCAAGCTAATCCGCTAACGTTATAAAAACCTTTATCGAGTAATTGCTGACCGCCAGATGGAGTTGTAATAACTGATTTACATTCCTGAATCGATGTGTACTGACGCGCCATACCATCTGGCATCAAATCGTTATAGTGCACAGCCTCATCCTTCGTTGCATATGGCATGTCACCGACCTCTAGGCGACGGAGCCATTTAACCCAGCTAACACCCTGAACGCCTGGAACAACCAAACGTAATGGGAAGCCATTCTCAGGACGCAACATTTCACCGTTCATGCCCCAAGCAACAATTGCTTCATTAAGAACGTCGCTTAAATTGATAGTTCTGGTCATTCCGGATCCATCCCCACCCTCAGCCAACAAATATTTACCTTTTTTAAGGTCTGCTCCGCACTCTTCCAAAAGGACCGCCAGAGGTACGCCAGTAAATTCACAGCAAGAAAGCATGCCGTGTGTGTATTGCACTGTTGGAACTGCAACGTTACCCCATTCCAATCCAGTATTTGCACCACATTCAATAAAGTGAATGCGCGACACCGATGGCAAACGCATTAAATCATTCATTGTGAAGACGCGGTTATGTTTAACTAAACCATTCACCATCAAGCGATGCTTTTCAGGGTCAATGTTGTACCAGCCCTGATGCTGTCTTTCAAAATGCAGGCCATTGGGTGTAATGATTCCGAACAAGCCCTGCAATGGCGTGAAGGCAACAGATGCCGCCGATACCCTTGTTAGACCGGGAGATTCGCGGCGAATTAAATTTGCCTCATAGATCGATGGCGTTCCATAGGGCATCGTAGCGACATTTTTTCCCAGTGTTGTTTGCCATACTTGCTTCTCTAAAATAGCAGGATCTCCCTCACCAGCTGCCAAAGCATTTAGAGATGAGCCCAAACCAACCGTCCCACCAAGTGCAGCCATAAAGCCTGAGCGCATAAAGCCACGACGGGCATCATCCATGCCATTTTGATTAAGATCAGCAATCAGATCTTGAGAAATAAAGTTCTCAGGTGCTTGCTTGATTTGACCTCTACGTTTTTGATCTGCCATTACAACGACGCTCCTTCAATTGAATTCTTGCTTACATTCTTAAACCGCGTTCACTGGTATCTTGAGATATGCAATTCCGTTTTCTTCTTTTGGCGGAAACTCTCCGGCGCGAATATTGACCTGAATCGCAGGAAGAATCAAAACGGGCATCTCTAAAGTTGCATCACGCTTTGTGCGCATTTCAATGAATTGCTCTTCAGTAATTCCATCATTCATATGAATATTTGACTTTTTTTGTTCCGCAACGGTAGTTTCAAATTTAATCGGACGATTATTAGGGGGATAGTCGTGACACATGAATAAACGAGTTTGAGGCGGAAAACTCAAAATTTTCTTCATCGATTGATAAAGGACATGGGCATCTCCGCCGGGGAAATCGCAACGGGCCGTTCCGACGTCTGGCATAAACATAGTGTCGCCCACAAAAATTGCATCGCCGACTTGATACGCCATACAGGCTGGGGTGTGGCCGGGCACAAAGATCGCCTTGAAACTCAAATTGCCAAAATGAATCTCCTCGCCATCTTTGAGAAGATGATCAAATTGAGATCCATCTATTGGAAATGCGTTTTCCAAGTTAAATATACCTTTGAAAACGCCCTGCACTACTGAAATGTGGTCACCAATGGCAACTTTACCGCCCAGCTTAGACTTTAGATAGGGCGCTGCAGTAACGTGATCTGCATGAGCATGCGTTTCTAGAATCCACTCGGTTTTCAGATCATTCTGTTTTACAAATTCAATGACCTGATCTGCCATCTTGGTATGCGTCCGCCCAGATTTGGGGTCATAGCTCAATACTGAATCGATGATGATGCATTTTGAACCCGCTTTCTCGTAAACAACATAAGTAACCGTCCAAGTATCTGGATCAAAAAAGCCTTTTACAACTGGGTTCATCTTTCATTCGCCTAAGTAATTTTTCTAGGTGCAATTATTTAATAATGCTGGTAAAAAGACACTTATTACTAACCCTTATATAAGTATTACTTTTAGTTATATAGAGAAGTTTGCTATATAACTATTGGATAGAAAGAGAGAAAAGATGAGTCATCAGCCACAGAATGCAGTCTTTGACGTCCTGATCGCTGGAGGCGGAGCGGCAGGATTAGGGCTTGCTGCAAGCTTGAAAAATCGAGATCAAGCGTTAAAAGTCGGCGTCATAGAGCCATCTGAAGTTCACTACTATCAGCCCTCTTGGACCTTGGTCGGCGGGGGCGCATTTAATGTCAGGGATAGCAAGAGAAATACTAAAGACGTGATACCAAAAGGCGTCACTTGGATTAAGGACAAAATCACTGGCTTTAATCCAGATGCCAATGAAGTTAACGTTGCACGTGGCGAGCCTATCAAATATAAATATCTTGCTGTAGCAACTGGATTGAAAACAAACTGGGATGCTATCCCTGGTTTGATAGACACTATTGGAAAAAATGGTGTGACATCAAACTACAGTTATGACTACTCTCCCTATACATGGGAACTAGTAATGAATATGAAATCTGGCAAAGCTATCTTTACACAACCACCAATGCCAATTAAATGTCCGGGTGCGCCACAAAAAGCAATGTATCTGTCTTGTTATGAGTGGGAACAACAAGGCAAACTCAAAAATATAGAAGTTGAGCTCAATAATGCTGGCGCAGCTTTATTTGGTGTAGCAGATTTTGTACCACCGCTAACGGAGTACGTTAAAAAATATAACGCCACATTGAATTTCAATTGCAATCTCATCTCAATTGATGGGCCAAACAAAAAGGCAACATTTGCCGTGAAGGATGCCGATGGCAATTCCACGCAAATAGAAAAATCATTCGACATGCTGCACGTTGTTCCGCCACAAGGACCACAAGACTGTGTCAAGGGTGGCCCAATTGCTGACTCGGCAGGTTGGGTAGAGGTTGATCAATTCACCTTACAGCACACACGTTATCCAAATGTATTTGGTCTAGGTGACTGCTGCTCATCACCTAATTCGAAAACAGCTGCCGCCGCTAGAAAACAAGTTGTTGTGGTTGCTGAAAACTTATTGGTCCACAAAAATCAACAAGCAATGCCTCTTAAATATGACGGTTATGGCTCGTGCCCCCTCACTGTTGAAAGAGGAAAAATTGTGCTTGCGGAATTTGGTTTTGGGGGCAAACTTTTACCTACCTTCCCATGGTTAATCAATCCTTTAAAGGCGACTAAGCTTGCGTGGATCTTGAAAAAAGATGTGCTTCCTTGGCTCTATTGGAATGCAATGCTCAAGGGTAGAGAATGGTTGGCTAGACCATTTGAAAACTAAGTAATGGAGCATTTTTTTCTCGCTCCAGCCTTAGGCATTTTTATTGGTGTCCTGATGGGGTTAACCGGCGCAGGCGGTGGAATACTTTCCGTTCCATTACTAGTATTTGCTTTTCACATGCCAATTTCTGAGGCAGGACCAATAGCTCTATCCGCAATTGCCCTATCTGCAGGGGTTGGAGCAATTATTGGACTGAAAGAAAAGGTGCTGCGCTATAAAGCAGCAATGTTTATGGCTGTATTTGGCCTTATTCTTTCCCCTATTGGATTATGGGTGGCACAACGCGCGCCAAACACTCCGATGCTATTGATGTTTAGTGGCGTATTAATATACGTTTCCACGAG
>Ga0364886_10080_pt1 | contig 56636 bp, 45 predicted proteins | sample ExccelJu500001D3_4_FD_206926 | JGI IMG/M metagenome (GOLD analysis project Ga0364886, IMG submission 206926) | Enriched cells from Trout Bog Lake Hypolimnion, Wisconsin, USA - BchlTB.July23.5000.01.D3 | ecosystem: Environmental > Aquatic > Freshwater > Lake > Hypolimnion/Profundal zone | place... | reverse complement strand
CATATCACCATGGTAAACCTGGTAAACGACATTAAGGCGATCGTCTATTTTGATTACATCATTATCAAAGAGTTTCCGGTCACCGGGCTTCTTTCCGAATGCCGATTGTACTTCACTGGCCAATTTATAGTTTCCCTGCTGATCGAAAAAATCATTAAATGAGGCTTTCCCCTTAGGAACGCCCAGTTTGGATCCTATCTGATCGTCATTAATTGCAATCATCGGGACTCCCTGCCACTCCTGGGGATGGGCCAGCATGCCAAGCACTGCCTGTTCCGGAGATTGCCCGTCGATATCTTCGGAACGCGAAACCTTCATCACCATTTCATAAGCCAGGGTGCTGAATGGTTTGATCCTTCCATCATGACCCTGGACCCAAACTTTGGCAAACTCTTTAGCTAATGAAGAGGGAACAGGCTGAGGAACTGCAGCTTCCGCATTAAATCCATTGAATAAAAGAAAGAACAAAATCAAAGCGGTTCCGGCAGAAGCCTTTTTCATCAATCCAAAGAAATAGCTGTTGCGGTTAAAAATGGACAAAAGGATTCCGAGGAACAGCAGGAAATACCCGAGATAGGTAATTAAAGTCCCTGCAAGATCATGGTTAACCGAAAGAACGGTTCCCTTTTCATCCATATCATACGATGACTGATAAAAACGATAACCCCGGTGATTCAGAATATTATTCATAAATATTTTATAATCCATGGTTATCCCCTTCTCCTGATCGGTGAGGGTCACCAGGCTTTCATACGACGAAGGGCTGTTAGAACCCGGGTATCTAATGAGATTAAATTTGTTCAGTTTAAGTGAGAATGGGAGCACTCTTTCTTCAGGGCCAACCCACATCTGGTAATTCACTCCGTCAAAACTTCCTGAATATTTTGAAGACTCATTCTGAGCAGATGTCCATAAGGTAACCAGTTGTTGTGTTTGATTATCAGCTAATTTTAAAATAATGGCATTTTCTCCGGTCTGAGTACCGTTCCCCGCAACTGCATCTGCACGACCCGCGGCAAGGAATTTTTTTACGACCAGCGACGTTCCTGCCACCTGGTAAATCATTTTTTCCTTACAGGTCAGTTCTGTTCCCGGGGGACATGGCGGAGACTCCTGTGATTGCATATTGGTTGACCGGATAGTATCTCCGGAAACCAGTTTCAGACTATCTCCCCTGATTATGAAACGGACTGTCGCCGGGGTATTAAATCCAATGGTAACTCCATTGGCACTGACAACTTGTCCGACATGAAGCAACTCACTTTTCATTCCCCGCTGCTGGGCATAGACCAGATCAATCATTGGTTCACCCTGAGCGTCTGACTGAAGGCTTCGCTGAGCGTCAACAAAATAATTAACCGATTTAACCGAGATCTCCTTCCCTCCTATTTTAATTTGATGCGATATCTTATTCGCAGCAAGGGTAGCAACACTTGCTGATTCAGAGAATCCTTTCTGTTCACCCTGGAAAGAGCCTGAAAAATTAAACTTAGTCTCGGCTGAGACCAGAATATTGGTAGACTCTCCTTCGCGGATATGGACAATCCCCTCGCTACCAAAATAGCGGGTCACTCCGGCACCAAGAATGATCAGGATAAAAGCCAGGTGAAAGATACCCATGGTCAGTTTCTTCTTCCGGTACATCTTGTGGCGGATAAAATTAGCGACCATGTTAATACAAAGTACTATCATGATCAACTCAAGCCACCAGGAGTTATAGACCGTCGATCTGGCAGCTTCGGTTCCATAGCTGTTCTCGATAAAGGTACCAAACGCCAAAGCAGTCGCCAAAATGATCAGTAAAAATCCGGCGGTTGCAATTGAAAAAAGGAAGTTATAGAAGTTTTTCATTTGAGTAAATTTTAGAGTGCTAAAATAGATAAAAAACAAAGGCAGGTGAATGTTTACCTGCCCAGAAAACTATTTTATAAGGGGCTGATTAAATGCATGTTTGCTCCCTTGTTTATTTGAACGATTATTATGAAAAGTATACCAAAATCCGGTAACTTGTATTTCAAAATATTCGGAATTCCTTTTGAAGACAAGAATAAATCCAATTAATTATCTAAGAAGCTAAACCAGTTTTCTGGCATTATCCAGTAATTGTGGTATTCCCGCCGGTTCTTTTCCACCTGCTGTGGCATAAAATGGCTGGCCCCCCCGCTCCCGTTGACTGCCTTAGCAAGTTCGCGCACAATTGTTCCTGCATTTAATCCTTTTTCTTTCAACAGATTATCCGAAATCATTACATGGATGTTTGCCTTGCCGTCAATCTCGGCCGCCAGCACCAGGAATAAATTATCAACCTCACCCTTGACCTGGAAAGCTATATCCTTAAGTATGGCTGAATTATCCACCTTAAGTTGCCGCGCCAGGAAATTGACTCCGTTAATTGATTCAATCTGTTGTAAAAGCTCCTTCTTCAGCTTACCTGCATTTTCCTTTTCGTAAGCCTCTGCCTGTTTATTAAGCTGCTGATATTTGGCAAACAGATCGTCAACTGCCCCTTTAAGATCTGCAGGATTGTTGAACAATGACGAAATTTCCTTGAGTGTCTTTAAATTCCTTTCGATATATTCTTCTGCTTTTGAAGCAGTTATAGCTTCAATCCGGCGCACACCAGCAGAAATCGACCCTTCGGAAAGGATGATGAACTGTCCGATTGTTCCTGTTGATTCCACATGAGTTCCCCCGCACAATTCAACCGAATCCCCAAATTTGATCACTCTTACCTGATCGCCATATTTCTCACCAAACAAGGCAATGGCGCCCATTGATTCGGCTTCGGCGATTGGGACTTCGCGGCGTTCGTCGCACCGGTCATTTGCCCTGATTAATTCGTTTACCCTTTTCTGAATCAGGAGAAGCTCCTCATCGGTTACTTTCTGAAAATGATTAAAGTCAAAACGAAGGGAATCAGGATTGACCAGCGATCCTTTTTGTTCGATATGTTTTCCGAGTACTTCGCGTAAGGCATGATCAAGTAAATGGGTTGCAGTGTGATTATTTTCTGTGAGTCTACGGTTTTGTACATTAACTAGAGCAGTGAAGATTCCTTCCGGATTGGCCGGAAGCTCTTTGGCCAGATGAACCGTAAGGTTATTTTCTTTAACCGTATCAAATATTTCAACCTTATTCCCATTGATTTCTATTGTCCCGGAGTCTCCAACCTGTCCGCCTGATTCAGCATAGAACGGGGTGGTATTAAAAACCAGCTGGAAGAATTCCCCCTTTTTCCCTTTAACTTTCCGGTAACGGTTTATCTTAATTTTAGCTTCGAGGGTGTCGTATCCGACAAAACCTTCACCCAGTGCCTGCTGCAATTCGATCCAGTCGCCGGTTTCAAGCTGGGTGGCACTCCGTGAACGGTTTTTCTGCATCTCCATCGCCAGCTCAAACTCTTCGCGGTTCACAGTCAGCCCCTGTTCGCGCAGGATCAATTCGGTCAGGTCAAGCGGAAACCCAAAAGTGTCATAGAGTTCAAAGGCCACATTTCCATTCACTTCAAGCCCTTTTTTCTTTTTGGTATCTTCAATAATGGTATCGAGCATTTTAATCCCTGTCTCAAGGGTCCGAAGGAAGGAATCCTCCTCTTCACGGATTACATTCACAACCAGCTCCTGCTGTTTGTTCAGTTCGGGGAAGGCATCCCCCATCTTTTCAGCAAGAACCTGAACCAGCTGATGGATAAATGGTTTTCTGAAACCCAGGAAAGTATAGCCGTAACGGACCGCGCGGCGCAAAATCCGGCGAATGACATAACCTGCCTTATTATTTGAGGGGAGCTGCCCGTCGGTAATGGCAAAGGAGATGGCCCGGAGATGATCTGCAATAACACGCATCGCGATATCTGCCTTTTCGTCGGTTCCATATTTTTTACCGGCCAGGTGTGCAATACGGGTAATCACATCCTGAAAAACATCGGTATCGTAATTGGATTGTTTGCCCTGGATTACCATGCAAAGGCGTTCGAATCCCATGCCGGTATCAACATGTTTGGCCGGCAGTTCTTCGAGCTGACCGTTGGCTTTGCGATTGAACTGGATAAATACGAGGTTCCAGATCTCTATCACCTGGGGATGTCCTTCATTGACAAGGTCACGACCGTTTAACTTCGCCTTTTCATCCTCATTTCGGATATCGACATGAATTTCGGAACAGGGTCCGCATGGCCCTGAGTCACCCATTTCCCAGAAATTATCCTTTTTATTCCCTTTCAGGATGCGCTCTTCTGGCAAATATTTACTCCAAAACCCGTAGGCTTCACTGTCCATTGGAACCCCATCCTTTTCATCTCCTTCAAAAACAGTTACATACAGCTTATCTACAGGAATTTTATAGATATCAACCAGCAGTTCCCATGCCCAATCGATTGCCTCTTTCTTAAAATAATCGCCAAACGACCAGTTTCCCAACATCTCAAACATCGTATGATGGTAAGTATCGTGCCCCACCTCTTCAAGATCATTATGCTTCCCTGAAACCCTCAGGCATTTTTGGGTATCGGCAACCCGGGGATTCCTGGCCGGTGAATTACCCAGGAAGATATCCTTGAATTGATTCATCCCTGCATTAGTAAACATCAGGGTTGGGTCATTTTTAACAACCATTGGTGCAGAGGTGACAATCGCATGCGATTTGGAGGCAAAGAAGTCGAGAAATGTTTGACGTATCTGTTTTGAATTCATAAAATATTTCAGTTAAAAACCTTTAAAATTGAGCTTTACGACAAAAATCAGCTCTTTTCAAAGATAATTTTCATAGATTTGTGCCGCTATACAAGCATATTTTCTTCAAAATATTTGCAAAATTAGATTATTTCGCTAATTTTGACCATAGTGAATCAAAATAAAAAGAGTGAAGTTTATGGGTAAAACCAATTACCGATTCAATCCTGACACATTAAGCTTTGATAAAATCGAACGTAACATCAAAACATTGGTGCGCATCGTCCTTGGATATTTATCAACAAGTCTGGTTTCGGGAGTGATCTTTTTCCTGATTTTCCTTCAGTTTTTTGATCCCCCTTCAACAAAAAGACTGAAACGGCAAAATGAGCAGCTCATTTCACAATATAACCTGATGAATAAAGACTTCGAGAAAATATCGAAGGTATTGGAGGATATTCAGAATCGTGATGACAATATCTATCGGGTAATTTTCGAAGCAGAACCGATTCCTTCTTCGGTGAGGATGGCCGGTTTCGGGGGAGCCAACCGTTATTCCAGGCTCGAGGAGATGGATAATGCAGATTTGATTATCAGTACCACGCGCAAACTGGATATTCTTTCCAAAAGGGTATTTGTTCAGGCTAAATCGTATGATGAAGTGGCAAAGATGGCAATGAATAAGGAGAAAATGATTTCAAGCATGCCTTCCATTATGCCGGTTTCAAACAATGACCTGAAACGAACCGCTTCCGGCTGGGGGATGCGGATGCATCCAATCTATAAAATTCTCCGTTTTCACTATGGAATGGATTTTGCCGCAGCTATTGGTACCGAAGTTTTTGCAACCGGGGTTGGTGTGGTTAAGGCAGCTGACCGGGAAACCGGATATGGGAACACAGTGGTCATAGATCATGGGTTTGGTTATGAGAGTTATTATGCACACTTAAGCAGAATCACTGTTCAGGTGGGTCAGAAGGTAAACCGGGGTGATATTATCGGGCATGTTGGAAGTACCGGAACATCTACAGCACCCCATCTTCATTATGAGGTAAGCAAAAACGGCGTAAAGGTTAATCCGCAAAACTATTATTTCCAGGATCTTACACCTGCAGAATACGAAAAGATGATCGCTATTTCGACAAATATGGGACAAAGTTTCGACTAAAAACTATTCAACGTGGCATTCAAGGAACCGAAATCAGAGAAGCTTTATTATTCCATTGGCGAGGTGGCCGCAAAATTTGCGCTCGCCCCATCTACCCTGCGCTTCTGGGAAAAGGAGTTCGAAACAATCAAACCGTTTAAGAATAAAAAGGGGGACCGGTTTTACACCTCGGAAGACATCAACCATCTTTCGTTGATCAATCACCTGGTCAAAGAGCGGGGAATGACCCTCAAAGGGGCGAAGACGAAAATAAGGGAAAACAAGGAAGAAACGGAAAGTACATACGAAATTGTCCGGAAATTACAACAAATCAAAAACTATCTCCTTGAAATCAAGGAATCTTTGTAATCCATTCATCTACAACTCCTTTCAATACTTCCATTTCTATCAATCAGTTATAATTTATTATGGTTATCCGTGAGATCATCTCTTATCTTGATTCGGTAGCTCCGCCAGCTTATCAGGAATCGTATGACAATGCAGGGCTAATTATTGGTGATCCGGAAATGATAATCACATCCGCACTGATCACCCTTGACATCACAGAAGCGGTAATTGACGAAGCGATCGAAACAGGATGTGAACTGATAATCGCCCACCACCCTATCCTTTTTAAAGGAATCAAAAGAATTAACGGAAATTCGTATGTGGAACGATGTGTGATTAAGGCAATTAAAAATGATATTGCCATTTATGCAGCCCACACCAATCTCGATAGCATCATGGGAGGGGTCAATTCTAAAATCTGCGAAAAGATTGGGTTAACCAACCTGAGTATTCTTGCACCTGCCCGAGATCAACTGCTGAAAATTGTCACTTTTATACCTGAAAATCACCTGGATAACGTTCGTGAGGCACTTTTTGAAGCTGGTGCAGGTGAAATCGGGAATTACGACAAATGTAGCTTCAGCAGTGAAGGAACAGGAACTTTCAGGGGTGGCAATGAAGCGAATCCCTATGTCGGAGAGATTGGGGAATTTCACTTTGAAAAAGAGGTGAGGTTTGAAACCATTATCCCCGGACAATTAAAGAATAAAGTTATCAATGCGTTACTCAAGTCACATCCCTATGAAGAGGTGGCCTATGATATTTATCCGCTCCAAAATTTGATGCCTCAGGTCGGTGCAGGGATGATCGGAGAACTTCCGGGAGCCGAAAATGAGATTGATTTCTTGTCGAGGCTCCTTCAGATATTTGGATGTAAAAGCATAAGACACACCTATTTACTTGGAAAACCGGTAAAGAAGGTAGCTGTGTGCGGAGGATCAGGAAGTTTCCTCCTCCCAGCGGCCATCGCTGCAGGGGTAGACTTTTTTGTAACTGCCGATATTAAGTATCATGATTTTTTTGATGCGGAGGAAAAAATTGTAATTGCGGATATCGGACATTACGAAAGCGAACAATTCACCAAGGAGCTTTTTTATGAAATACTTATAAAAAAATTTCCTAACTTTGCACTCCGTTTATCAGAGGTAAAGACAAACCCTGTTTTGTATCTTTGTGAATGATTATAAAATTGTAAATTTCAGATTATGCCAGTAAATACGATCAAATCAACCGAAGGAAAAGAGGTTTCTATTCAGGAGAAGCTGAAGATGCTTTACGAGCTCCAGACTGTCGCATCAGAGATCGATAAAATCAACACCTTACGCGGGGAACTACCGCTGGAAGTTCAGGATCTCGAGGATGAGATTGTTGGACTAAAAACCCGGCTTGCCAACTTTAGTGAAGAACTCAAGAGCCTTAACCTGGCTATTGGGAATAAGAAAACTGAAATTAAAGATTCAAAGGCTAAGATCGAAAAATATAAGGAGCAACAGGAAAACGTCCGTAACAACCGGGAGTTCGACTCTTTATCGAAAGAAATTGAATTCCAAACCCTGGAAATTGAGCTTTCCGAAAAGAAGATCCGGGAGTTCACCCTGGATATCAAAAGTAAATCGGAAGCTTCCGAAGCCTCAGAGAAACTCTTTAAAGAGCGTGAAGAGGATCTGATCCGCAAGAAAAAAGAGTTACAGGAGATTACTGCTGAAACTGCCGTTGAGGAAGAAAAACTGAAGAGCAAAGTGACCAAGATAGAGAGCCTGATCGAAGACCGATTGGTAATGGCATTCAACAGGATCCGTAAAAATGCACGGAACGGACTATCGGTCGTCACCGTTCAGCGGGATGCATGCGGAGGTTGTTTCAATAAAATTCCGCCACAACGTCAACTCGATATCGCTTCAAGAAAGAAAATTATTGTTTGCGAATATTGCGGCAGAATTCTGGTTGATAAAGATATTGCCACACCACTTGAAGAGATTGAAAATCAGATTTAAGCTGATCTAATCACATATTCACTAATACCCATCGGAATCCGGTGGGTTTTCTTTTTTGGTAATTTACTGAAAAATGGTTGGTGAGATATCCCAATTAAGCAAAGTAGGCCGCCTCAAAAGGGCAACCGGCATCTGGCTACTGGCAGATCATAAAGAAAACATTCACCTGATCATAACCGGATTCCAAATAAAAACCAACATCCTGAAGATAACCATGCCAGCAACAAGTTGCAAAGGAAACAGCTGATTTCACTTCTCTGAGTTTTATCCAAATTAATATTTCACAACTTCTAACTGTCTATAATTCTGGCATATATCCGTATTTATCCGGATATAACCGGTAGTTTTCGAATTTAAACGGAAGTAACCGTCTAACATACGACTAACCGCCTATCCTATATTTAACTTTACCCGTCATGTTTTTTTATTCATTTCTAAAACTAAAACAATGAATGCATTAAGGAACAGTGTAAGGCTTATCGGCTATCTGGGTGACACGCCCAAAATCAAAAAGTTTGACGGCGAAAAATCGGTGGCCAATTTTACGATTGCCACAAATGAGAACTTTCGCGATCATGACGGCAATAAAAAGTCAGAGACCACCTGGCATAAATTGGTAGCCTGGGGGAGACAGGCCGATGTGGCCTCCAAATACCTGAAGAAAGGAACCGAAGTAGCAATCGAGGGGAAACTGACTAATCACTCCTACGAAGATAAAAATGGTGAAACCCATTTTGTTACCGAGATTGTGGTCAACGACATTTTGGTTCTCGATAAAAAGGAAGTAAACTAATTAAAAAACAGAAGATTGGAATTTTCATTGTGAAAATTCGTTCCCGGTTTCAACGCTGATAATTCCGGGTTAGAATCTTATTTAATCTTTTTAAGCCTTAGTAGCTTTATTATCACCCTAATAATTCAGAACCTTATTTCATACTTTACAATATTTTAAAATTAATCCCTATTCTGTCTGCTTCATCGAGAAGGCAATTCTTTTACGTGGTATATCCACCTCAAGAACTTTCACCTTAACATGCTGATGAAGTTTCACAATTTCTGAAGGGTCACTCACAAAACGGTTGGCCAATTCACTGATATGAACCAGTCCGTCCTGCTTTACACCAACGTCAACAAAAACACCAAAACGGGTGATATTGGTAACTATCCCGGGAAGCACCATCCCTGTCTGCAAATCCTTTATTGAAAAGACTCCATCTGAGAATTCAAAAACCTTAATACCTGACCGGGGGTCAAGTCCTGGTTTGGCAAGTTCCGCAAGGATATCATTTAAGGTCGGAAGCCCCACTTCATCATCCAGATATTTTTCAGCGATTATCTCCGAACGCAGGTTTTCGAGTCCGATCAGCTCCTCCACCCTGCATTTCCGGTCCGTGGCGATCTTACTCACCAAAGGATAGCGTTCCGGGTGAACAGCCGAATTGTCTAGGGGATTGGTACCACCGGAAATGCGTAGAAAGCCTGCACTTTGCTCAAATGCTTTTGGGCCCATCCGGGGAACATTCTTCAACTCTGTCCGGGAGGTAAACGGACCATTCTCTTTGCGGAATTCCACAATATTTTGAGCCAGCAAAGGACCAAGTCCTGAGACAAAATTGAGCAGATGGCTGCTTGCCGTATTGACATTTACCCCTACCAGATTGACGCACGATTCAACAACGGTATCAAGCCCCTTTTGCAGCAGTTTCTGATCGACATCATGCTGATACTGCCCAACGCCAATTGATTTGGCCTCTATTTTTACCAGTTCAGCCAGCGGATCCATTAACCGGCGGCCGATTGAAACCGATCCGCGTACAGTAACATCATATTGCGGAAATTCATCGCGCGCGACTTTGGAGGCTGAATAGATAGAAGCCCCATTCTCGCTGACGACAAACACCTGCAAAGGCCGATCGAAGCTGATCTTCTTGATAAATGCCTCTGTCTCACGACTTGCCGTCCCGTCTCCAATCGCAATGGCATCTATCTTATAAGTACTCACCAGTGCAGAGACTTTTCGGATTGACTGACTCACTTCAGATTGAGGCGGATGGGGATATATTGTTTCATTATGGATCAAATTGCCCTGGGCATCGAGACAGACCAGTTTACAGCCACTTTTGTAACCGGGATCAAGGGCAAGAACCCGCTTTTGGCCAAGCGGCGCAGCGAGCAAAAGCTGCCGCAGATTTTCTGCAAAGACTCGGATAGCCTCGGCATCGGCCTTTCCCTTTGACATGCCAAAGAACTCGGTTTCGATTGCCGGAGCCAGTAATCTTTTATAACTGTCCTTCACTGCAAGTGATACCTGTGCTCCACTCTCATTTCGGCCTTTCACAAAATAATGATCGAGTGAATCAACAGCCTGCTCCTCATCCGGAGCGATTCCTATTTTCAGAAATCCCTCCTTTTCACCGCGGCGCATGGCAAGAAGTCGATGTGACGGACACCGTTTCAGGGGTTCGGAGGATTCAAAATAATCCCTGAATTTTATCCCCTCCTCTTCTTTGCCTTTAACCACATGCGAAGCAATCACGGCTTCTCGCGCGAAAAGATTCCGGACGATATTCCGTGCACCCTGATCTTCATTGATCCATTCGGCAATGATATCCCGGGCACCGGCGAGGGCCTCTTCAACATCCGCAACAGCATCATTCAGGTACTTAAGTGCCCGGCTCTCCGGATCTGGCTCATACTGCTTAAAAATGAGCTTTGCTAGTGGTTCCAATCCCTTTTCACGGGCAATGGTAGCACGGGTCCGTCTTTTGGGTTTAAATGGGAGATAGATATCCTCAAGCTCATTCAGATCGTAACATTGCTCAATCTTAACCTTTAATTCAGGGGTAAGCAACTCCTGCTCGGTGATTGTTTTAAGAATAGTCAACTTTCGCTTGTCCAATTCATCCAGCTGCTCTTTTGCAGCCTGGATATTTCCGATTTGAACCTCGTCGAGACTCCCTGTCATCTCTTTACGGTATCGCGAGATAAAAGGAACAGTTGCCCCTTCCTCAAGTAAAGCAATGGTATTAGCTATCTGTTTGATGCTGATGCCAAGCCGTTCAGCGATCAGCTGGTGGTTTTTCTGAATTGTCATAATCGCAAATTTAACAAGATCGGGATAACCTCTTAAATTTTAATTGAAAAAAGTGTATGTTTGATAGAACTAATTTTCACAATTATGGATCAACGGATTAAAAACGTCATTGTAGCTTTGGCCCTGGTACTTTTCGGATTCCTGGTGTATTATTTCAGTTATATCGTGACTTATATTCTTATTGCTGCGGTATTGTCGTTAATCGGACGTCCTGTCGTACGTAAATTCCAGCAAATTAGGATCAGGAACTACCAGATGGGAAAATCTGGCGCTGCATTCCTAACCCTGCTCACACTCTGGATTGGGCTCATCAGTTTTTTCGGATTCCTGATACCGATGGTCGTGTCGGAAGTAGACCAACTGTCGTCCATAAATATGCAGGAGGTGATGACCTATTTGAATACCGCGATGAGTCAGTTAAAGATCAGTTTTCCACAATTTGCCTCCTCATTCCCCCAGGGCGGGAATCTTGAGGTATATCTTGAAACACAACTTAAAGGATTGCTCAATGTCGATCAGGTAAGTAGTGTCTTTGGCTCGGTTGCAACCGTGTTGGGGAATATCTTTCTGATGTTCTTCTCTGTTTCGTTCATTCTTTATTTTTTCCTTAAGGAGGAAGAGCTTTTCCGGAATTGGATACTTGTGCTGGCTCCGGTAAAGTTTGAGGAGCGTGTTTCTCATGTTATGGATAAGATAGGTATTCTGCTGAAAAGGTATATGATCGGTATTCTGCTGCAGATCTTAGGGGTAATGATCCTGGATGTTTTTGGGTTTACGATTGTTGGTCTGGGATTTGGACATGCCGTGGTTGTCGGGGTTTTTGCCGGAATACTGAATGTGATTCCGTATATCGGTCCCTGGATTGCAGCCATATTTGCACTTGTTGTTGCCGTGGCAAATAACCTGAATTCGAGCTTCACATCAGTTACGCTTCCATTAATGTGCTATGTGGTTATCGTGGTGATGGTCGTTCAGTTTATCGACAGCATGATCTTCCAGACCATTATCTATTCTCACAGTGTCAAAGCCCATGCCCTTGAGATATTCTTCGTGATTCTCATGGCAGGAGGCATTGCCGGAATTCCGGGTATGATTCTGGCTATTCCGGTTTATACCGTGATCCGCGTGATTGCCGGGGAGTTCCTTTCCGAGTTTAAAATTGTCCAGCAACTGACTCCGAAGGATCGAACCATTCCTCTCTCAAACAGCTAGATGAGGTGATATCAGGGCATTCAGAACAAGAAACAGAAAAACCACCAAAGCATAGGTATTTATCAGAATAAATGCCTTATAGATAGTTTTTGAATCCTTCTCGCCAAAAAGAAAACGGTGAAACAGGAAGATAAACCCAAAGTTCATACCAACTAACAAGGTAAGCAGCAAAGGTTTAAAACTGAATCCAAAGAAAGGGAAAAGCATCAGGAAAAGAGAGGTTATAACTCCCCAGTAGAAAACCACCGATTTGATTTGACGTTCACTCAGAGACTTAGAGATGGAAGAAAATCCCGCCATCTCGTACTCTTTGCCGTATTTAATCATCAGCAACCAGAAATGGGGGATCTGCCACAGAAAGACAAAGATCGCAACAAACATCGCGTGTGGGTGAAAAATATAATAACCAGCTGAAGTCCAGCCAATCAGCGGAGGAACCCCTCCAACCACCGCTCCGGGAATTATCGCCAGCCAGCTGCGGGTCTTTAACGGGGTGTAAATCAGATTATAGAATACAATGTTTGAGAGTCCCAAGACCATGGGAAGCCATCCATTCAATCCAAGCATAGCCGTTCCTAGCAAAAGCAACAAAGCAGAAACCACCGATGCTGCAAAAAGTGAAATCTCACCGGAAGGGATTGGTCTATGATTCGTCCGTGGCATCATCCCGTCTCGACTGCTCTCCTGGATCTGGTTGAGAACAGTAGTTCCGGCAGCCAGAAAAAAGACGCCCGCAAAAAGATAAAATACGGAAATACCAGGGGCGCTGCCAGTCAGAAAATAGCCAGTCGTGGCAGAAACGGTAACCATCAGCGACAAGCGAATCCTTGTCAGCCTGATCAATACGTCAACACGTTGTTTAAAATTACTTTTGTCCACCAGCCGTTTTAAAATAGTCTACAATTTTATCGATATCCTCGGCTTTAAGCGTCTCCTTGTAGGACTGCATCAGCCCCTTATTAAATCCTTTTACCACATCTGCATTGGGATCCAGGATTGATCGTTTAATGTATTCGTCGTCAGCCACCACTTCTCTTTCAGTGTTATTGGTAACCACGGTCCTCTTTGTTCCGTAAATACCTTTGAGTGAAGGGCCAATAATTTTGGTGCCATCAAGAGAGTGACAGGTTAAGCAGGCGTTGGCTTTGATGATTGCAAGCCCGGGGTGTTCAGGGCCGGAAGCAGCCACTTTCAGATCGGCCAGCCATTTATTAAATTCAAGACTATCAACTACAATAACTTTGGCCGTCATGCCGGAGTGTGCCAAACCACAATACTCAGTACAGAAGATATCAAAAGTTCCTTTAGATATAGGCCTGAACCACAGATAATTATTGTATCCAGGAATCACATCTTCCTTTACCCGGAAAGCCGGAATAAAAAGGCTATGGTTTACATCAGCTGAATAAAGGTTCATCTTCACATTTCGGTTAAGCGGAACAACCAGGTCCTTCGAAATCTTACCATTGCCATAATCAAAATTCCACTCCCACATCTTTCCGATTGCTTTGATTTGCATGGCATCTGCCGGAACTTTACGCATCGGTGAAAATCCTACCCATCCGTAATAAAACATGATTAAAACCAGGATTAGCGGAACAACTGTCCAGATTATCTCAAGTTTCGTATTGCCTGAAAATTGCTGCGGAGATTTATTCTTCTTCCTCGAAAAATGGATCAGAATATAGATGATCAGCGCAACTATGCCGATTAAGAAAATAAACGCGGTTGCGAAGATGAAAATAAACGCCCGGTCTACCCCTTCGGCTAAATTGGATGCTCCAGAGAACATTGTTGTCATAGTTTGGGAATTATCTGAAATAATAATCAATAAAAGTAATCACAATGATTATCGCGAACAGGAGGAATACCCCTCCAACCATCAAACGGAGAATAAGATTCTCAAATTTGAGGTGCATAAAATAGGTTAGTACAATCGTTGTCTTGATTGATGCAAGTATTAGTGCCAACGCAACAGTGTATGCCCCCAAATGGAATTTAATTACCAAAATTGAGGTCATTGTAAGTATAAGCAGAACAAGCAGCACCTTCAGATTCAGTGCATAGCTGGTAATATGGCTGTCGTGGTTCTTCATTCGTATATAACTTTGTAAATCAATTAATTATTACAATATAATCTCTACTTATTTCAATTCTATTTCTATTTATTTCAAAATGAAACTATCGCGTTTAACTTGAAATGAGCTATTTTTAATACTAAGAAAAGTCTAAGTAATCAAATAAAGTAACGGGAAAAGGAAGATCCAGATTAAATCGACCAAATGCCAGTAAAGCGCTCCGTTTTCATGCAATAAAAAATGTTCCTGGTTAATCTTACCGGACCACACTTTGAGCAGGATAATCGTTAATAAAATACCTCCAACCACTACGTGGAAGAGATGCAATCCCGTCATTAGAAAATAGAGCCCAAAAAACATGATCTCTCCATGCGGAAGATTTCGCATCACATCAGAACCGGGATATAAATGAAGTGCGAATTTATGACCATATTCAAAATACTTATTCATCATAAAAACTCCGGCTAAAAGCAATGTGCAAAATATCAATATCATAGCCAATTTAGGCTGATTCTTTTGAATAGCAGTCAGGGACATGGCCACAGTCATACTGCTCACAAGCAGCACTACCGTATTGGTTGCCCCAATAAAGGCATTGAGTTCGAGGGCCGCATGATGGAATTCTTCCCCATATTTGGACCGCATGACTGCATAGACAATAAAAAGTCCGCCAAACAGGAAGAGCTCAGTAAAAAGGAATAACCACATCCCCATTTTACCGGTTTCGCTGTCAATGTATTCGCTATGTTCGCTGTGTTCTGTTGTCGACATAAATCAAGGTGTTTTAAGCTGAAATACTATTTCGTATATGGGTTATCAAAAACATAAGGATCACGGGTGATCACCGGTATCTCATCAAAATTTTCATGAGGAGGTGGTGAAGGGATCTGCCATTCGAGGGTAACCCCATGCCATGGATTTGCCGGGGCTATCGCACCCCTGCGTACATGGTAAATCAGATTGGAGATCATGGTAATAAGTCCTGTAAAAAGAATTATCGCCCCGATGGTCGAGATGGTTTGTCCCAGCTGAAATTTTGGATCATAATCGAAATAACGGCGTGGCATCCCCTGAATACCCATGATAAACATCGGGAAATAAAGAAGGTTAAAACCGGTGAAAAGAATTCCCCAGCCAATGTTAGCCCATCTGATATTATACATTCTGCCATAGATTTTGGGATACCAGTAATGCATACCCGCAAAAAATCCAAATCCCATACCGCCAAAAATAATATAATGGAAATGGGCAACCACAAAGTCAGTATTATGCACCTGGATATCGGTAGCAACCGACCCGAGTGTCAGTCCTGTGAAACCACCGATTGTGAACAGGAAGATAAAAGAGATCGCATACAGGAGTGGTGGCTGAAGATCGACAGAGCCTCCATACATCGTTGACAACCAGTTAAATACCTTAATTGCACTGGGAATTGCCACGAGGAAGGTCAGGAAAGAGAAAAACCATCGCGATTCATAACTCATTCCCGATGTGAACATATGGTGACCCCACACAAAATAACCAACCAGTGCAATTGCAAGACTTGAAAAGACAATCGGAAGATAACCAAAGACAGGTTTCTGGCTGAAGGTCGGGAATATTTCGGTGACCACACCCATTGCAGGTAAGATCATCACATAAACTGCCGGGTGGGAATAGATCCAGAAAAGGTGCTGATATAACACAGGGTCTCCTCCGAGAGCAGGATCAAAAAATCCGATATGAAGGGTCCTTTCAGCGATAACCATCAACAGGGTAATCCCTACTACCGGAGTTGCAAGTAGTTGAATCCACGCCGTAGCATAAAGTGACCAGGGGAAAAGTGGCATTCTGAACCAGGTCATTCCCGGTGCACGCATCCGGTGAATGGTGACAATAAAATTCAAACCGGTAAGAATTGAAGCGAATCCAAGCGTAAATGCCGCAGTCAGGGCTATCACCACATTCGAAGAGGCTTCAGCACTGTATGGAACATAAAATGTCCAGCCCGTATCGGGTGAATGGCCATGCGCAAATTGGGAATAGAGACCAAGGCACGCACCGGTAATATAAACATAGAAGGAGAAAAGGTTCAGCTTGGGAAAAGCCACATCCTTAGCCCCAATCATGATAGGCAGCATTATATTTCCAAAAACGGCGGCCAGACCAGGAATTACGACAATGAAAATCATGATGATACCATGCAGTGTGAACATGGCATTGTAAGTCTGGGCGGTCATAATGGTTTCGCCCGGAGCCACTTTCTCAATTTTCATTAAAAGTCCCAATACCGCCGCACTCAGAAAGAATGTGGTGATGGCATAGAGATAAAGTAGTCCGATCCTTTTATGGTCTGTTGAACTTAACCAAGACCACAGACCGGTCTTATGATTAAGAAAATTTAGAGGAGCAGTTGGTGATGGATTGTTCATTCTTTGATTTCTTTAGATGATTTTTTCCTTGAAGAAATTAGTAAATAAGCCACAAAAAAGAGCCCTATAATGAGCGTAAAAGCCCCCAGCAACCGGGTGAATTGAAGGGTATATCCGCGGCTTTGCGGATCGTATGCAAAACAATAATCGAAGATTTTTGAACTGGTTGGACGTGCCTGCCCTTTTTGAGCTTCAACAACAGCCATCTTCACGTCGAAGGGAAGATAGGTAATGCCATATAAATAGCGGGTGATTTTCCCTTTGGGACTCAACATGATAATTGTTGATGGGTGAGCAAAATCGAGCCCGGTTGGTTTGTATCTAAAGCCGGCTGCTTCAGTTATTTTTTGAATATTCCCCAATTCGCCGGTCAGGTAAGTCCAGCTGGCGCGGTCTTTCTCCTTTATCTTCTGAACAAAATTGAGCTTCTTGATCCGTGCCTTTTCCGGCGTATCCTTGGTATTAAAACTGATCGTGATAATATCGAAATCTTTACCCAAAGACATATCCATTTTACTGATCACATCAGCAATTCCGTCGAGCAGCGGGCTGCATAATCCCGGACAATCAAAGTAAACAAACGAAAGGATGGTGGGTTTATTGATCATACTACCCAAACTAACCGTATCGTTCTTTTCATTAATGAATTTCAGGTCAAGCGGAATCGTTTCGCCAAGCTTCTCCACAATACCAATTTCAGTTACGCGCTGAACCGGTACTTGAGCTTGGGCATTAAAACACAAAACACCTAACATTAACACTAACAATAAAAGTTTCATTCCAAAAATTTTAACAATTCTAATTTCTTTCCCTTTAAACAGCCATGCGAACTTTTGTACTTAACCGTGGCCTTTAAAGAAATGATGTTATTATCCAAACCTGGTATAAATACACCGATACTATTCAGCTGAATCGGGATCCTTTTTGCTGCCTGCCAGAAAAATTGCCCTGATTTGCAGGAAAACATAGATGATAAATCCCCAGGCTCCCAGGACCGCAATCGTATAAGCCAGCAAGAGCCAGATTGGTGTCTTTGAAACGACATTCCACATCGCCCGTTGTTCATTTAATGGAGGGCGGTAAGTGGGAACCCCTATAATTAGTACTGAATCTGCCTTAGCCTCTCCAAATATCGCTTCATTAGTCAATCTTGCAATCAGTTGGACATGCCCGGCAGAATCGCCGGGAAGATCTGCAGGGAAATTAAACAAAGCATTTCCAAGTGCATCGGTCGTACGAGCTTCGTCAATTAATAGGTTACCAAAATACCGCTTTGCAAATAATTTTACCTCGGCCCCGGCTACTGGTTGATTTACCTTATCCTTCATTGCTGATAGTGAAGCCTGAACCTGGTTCTTATCCTTTAACCAACTAATCTGAATTTTTACATTCTGTACAGAAGCACCACCGGCTTCAGAACTCTTTGAAACCTCCTGGACATATTTATCGTTGAAGCTCCTTGCATAGGAGATAACCCGCCAGACATCAGTGGCTGAAAGGGTGTTTTTAAATGAAGGCATAGGTCCGCGACCAGCGGTCACTTTAAATTGCAGGGCGCCGTCAGAATTGCTTTGCATCTTTACAGAGGCAAAATCGGGCGGCGGCGGAACCAATGGAATGGGATTATTTTTTCCCGGTTCCCCATGACAAGACTTACAGCTGGCATTATAAATCTCCGAACCTGCTTTACGCGAAGCATCGTCAAAGGCGAAAGGGCTCTTCCGCAACTCATTTTCAGCAGGCACCACCCAAACCTGAGCTGATAATCGCAAGGAGATCAGCACAATCAACAGCAGTGAAAAATATCTTTTAATCATTGGTAATATGTTAGCGATTATTCTTTGGTTTTACTATCTGTTTCGTGTTGCTCTTCAGCCACTTCCCATATTGGAATGACAGGGAAAAATTTTACCAGGATGGTTATAATGATAACCGCCAATATTATTGTTCCTATAGTAATGGCTGATTCAACGATGGTGGGATGATAAACCATCCATGCATCCGGAACATGTTGTTTGGGGAGGAAAGGATGGTCCTGTGTTGGCACCACGATGATAAACCGTTTAAACCAGGCGGCAATCAGCATAATAATGGAAATGACCAGCATGGAAAGCGGCTTTCTGAAAACCTTGAATAACAACAGGATAATCGGAATAATCAGCCCCAGAAGCTGAACACTCCAAAACATCATTGCATAATCCCCGACAAAAAGTTCCTTCAGATGAATCGCTTCAGCGGTTTTCATCTTAAACCCGGGAACCAGGTACTCATTGATATTGAAATAGAGGTAAACAATCGAGACAAGGACCAGCAATTTCCCCATCATATCGAAATGATGTAATGTCAGGTACTTGTCAAGCTTATAATTGGTTCTTACAAAGTACATCACAATAACAACAGCTGCTGATCCGGCGACAAAGGCTCCGGTAAGGAAGTAGGGTCCGAAAATTGAACTATCCCAGCCCGGCCGGAGAGTAACAGCGAATAACCAGGAGGTTACCGTGTGTATGGCAAAGGCGGTCGGAATGATCAGGATCAGCATTATCCGTACCGCTTTCAGAAGTATTTTATATTGCTGTGGGGTATGAATCCAGTTAACGGAAAGTACTTCATACGTTTTCTGAAGCCATTTAGGGGTATGCCCCATACGTCCTTTGCTGATTGCCAGATCGGGAATAAGGGGAAGAAAATACAATAAAGCACTGATAACCAAATAGGTTGTAACCACGGTGACATCCCAGATAATCGGAGATTGAATGCGACCGTATAAAAATACATAAGGAAGTCTCTCAGGACGTCCCATATCTGATACAATGACTAAACCGGCGATGGCAGCGAAAGCAACGGCTATGATCTCTGCAATCCGGGCAATTGGTTTTACCCATTTAAAACCGATTAATCCAAGCAATGAACTGATTAGCATCCCGACAAGGCTTGTGGCGACAAAAAATACGAAGTTTGCAATATACATTCCCCAACTCGTGTAATCCCGGAGGCCGGTCACAATCAACCCCTTGTCCCACTGGAGATAGTAGGCATAGATGCAGGCTAAAAGAGAGATGCCCAAAAATCCCATCCAGACTATAAATCCTTGCGTAATCCCTACTGGTCTCAATATATCAGCTGCAATTGAATCGAGTTTTTTGTCGTTCAAAAAACCGGTATTTACTTCTGATGCCATAGTTTTGGTTATTTTATTTTTAAAAATTATTTAACGTCAATGGTGAGGTAAAGACGCATGGCCGTGCGTCTCTACAGAATTAATTCTTAATTATGTCGGTTCCTGAACAGGATCTTTCTCATCCTTAAATTCAAACAACCTGTTTTTGGGCGGGAGATAATAAACGCGTGGTTTGGTCCCCAATTCTGCCATAAGCTGGTATCCTGCATTTACGCGGAGTAGTTCACTGAGACGGAAAGTCTCTTTGGTAGTACCATTCGTAACGGCATCCTGATTCTCATCACCAAAATAGTAAACTCCGTTGGGACAGGCTGATACGCAATAAGGAAGTTTCCCTTCCCGCAGACGGTCCGAACTGAAAAGACATTTGGTGATTGTACCTTTACGCTGCGGAACATTGAGCTCAATATTATAGGGTTTCCCTTTATCAGCCTCGGCCATCAATGGTTCTTCCCAATGGAATAAACGGGCAGAATAGGGACAGGCTGCAATGCAAAACCTGCAACCAATACATCGTTCATTGTCAATTAATACGATTCCATCTTGCCGTTTAAACGTAGCGTCTACCGGACATACAGCAACGCAGGGTGGATTGTCACAATGCTGACAGGGTTTTGGCATGAAATACGGGGCCGTATGCTCCGATTCCTGCATTACCAGGGTGTTAATATGGTATTCATACGGACGTAAATGGTGTGCCCCCTGGCAGGCAGAGATGCACTTGCGGGCATTCCGGCATTTGGCAAGGTCAATGACCATTACAAAACGGTGACCTTTAAGCCCTTCTCTTCCCTGCTTCTGGAGCTTATCAACATCAACCCGGATATCTTTTATCTGATCGCGTGGGACCTCAACAATCCGATTATCAGAGGTTAAGACTTTTACAAAATCATGGCCGGGTTTGGATTCTTCATACTTATAACCTGAATAGATCGCTGCACCGCCGGCAGCAGCTACAGCGCCTAATAATCCAAAATTTTTGAAAAAAGCGCGCCTTGAATTTTGGTTATCCTCTTCCCGGCCAGAGTGATCACGGCCGGTACTGTTACTGTTATGACTCATAAATTGGGGGATGTTTATTCAGTTTGTTTACTGCTTTAAGCGTAGACTATCAAGCGGAATCGATTTTATACTGGCAAGAGCATATCCTGACGAGGTAATTGATTCCCTCATTCGGATGGTGTCTCCGATAGCAGGTACAAATTCAACATAGGCTTTTCCATTCCTGTAATTAGCCTTTACCTGTTTCACACCTTTCAGAGAACCAAGTGCTGATTGGATGGTTTGTTCACAACCGGTGCAGGTCATCCCCTGAATTGATAATTCAAGAGCTGCTACTTTCAGATTTTCCCCGACCTGGGACTTAGCCGAAGGGGAACTTTTTTGGGGGCCGCCATTGCTGCAGCCAAATGCTAATAAGAAGGAAATGACAATCAGAAATCTCATTAGAGCAATCATTCGTTAAGTAAATTTAAATCAATAAATGGATCTGGAACTGCTACCTAAAACATAAAAATAAAACTCTTCAACTATAAATAGATGAATGATCAGTTAGTTAAATGAAGCGTCTAAAACTACAAATATATTTCTATATTCCAACAAAATCGGTATTAACTTTTCAGATTTTACCGGTTACAGACACAAACTTTAAAACCAAACACTTTTAAAGGAGTTCCTTAAAATTCAAAAAGGACTATTCATCCCTGTTTCAGAAAAACCGGAATGAATAATCCAAATCTGCATTTCCCATCAACTTAGCTTAAAAACAAATTAAGAAGATGAAAAGTTCAACGGCTAAAAGAAAATATATTCAATTCTAACCGTTTTAAAAATAAATCGCAGAATGACCTACGGTATGCTATCTAGGAAGATAGAATCCTTATGGAGTCCAATAATTTCCGGTTCATCTCCTTGTCATATTTAATCGCTTTATTAAATGGAACCAGAGAAATCTCATCGTTTACGATACCAACCATAACACTCTGTTGATCATCGAGTAAAGTCTCAACTGCCGCTACTCCCAACCGGCTTGCCAGAATACGATCAGAAGCGGTAGGTGAACCTCCTCGCTGAATATGACCCAAAACAGTTACCCTAACATCATACTGAGGATAATCTTTCTCAACCTGTTTGGCGATGTCAATGGCTCCTCCTGCTTTTTCCCCCTCAGCCACCAAAACAATTGAAGAGTTCTTACTTTGTCGGTAACCCGATTTGATCAATTTCTCCAATGTTGTCAGATCTGTATCGGTTTCAGGTATCAGAACCGCCTCGGCACCTGAGGCTATCCCTCCATTCAACGCAAGGAAACCGGCGTCACGACCCATCACTTCAATGAAAAACAGACGTTCATGTGCCGTTGCAGTATCGCGGATTTTATCCACGGCTTCGATAATCGTATTTAGCGCTGTATCATATCCAACTGTAAAATCGGTCCCGAACAGATCATTATCGATTGTTCCCGGAATACCTACGATGGGAACCCCAAATTCCTGGGCGAATATCCTTGCTCCGGTAAAAGTACCATCACCACCGATTACTATCAACGCATCAATTCCGGCATTTTTAAGGTTTTGCCAGGCTTTTTCACGTCCTTCAACGGTACGAAACTCTATGCTGCGAGCTGTCTTGAGAATCGTCCCGCCAAGCTGAATCGTGTTACTTACATCTCCCGAATTCAGCGGTTTAAAATTATTTTCTATTAACCCTTTATAACCATGAAAGATCCCAACTACCTCACGACCATAAAAAATGGAAGTTCTGGTTACTGCACGTATTGCAGCATTCATACCCGGAGCATCGCCACCCGAAGTTAAGATACCAATTTTTTTGATCGGACTGTCGACATAATCATCCGGCATTGCAATCCTATTGTCCTTACTCATACTCTTTTATTTTAATCCGCACAAATTTAACCGGGAATGAGGTGTGAATATGAAATTCACCGTTAAATTTACTTCAATTTTGGTGAAATTGATTATTAACGCTGTTAATTATTACAAAATGAGAATTTTACGGAATCCTTTCCGATTTATTTATCCCTGTGGAAAGGACCGTAAATCAACTAGCTTTCTATGGGCGGGCCAATGTCGGCAACCAGATCCAGGAAGTTGAGGTTGTTCCTGGACCATTTACCTAGAGCAAAAAAAGATCAAAATGCACCGTTATTTTTTGTCTCCAACACCCAAATGGCGTTTGCAACATCTTCAAGCAGTTTCCGGGGCGTTGAGGTTGCACCGCAAATCCCCACTGAATCAACCTCCTTAAACCATTGTTCATCCAGCTCTTCGATCGATGATATGAATTTACTATTGGGATTTTCAGTCTTACAAATATCAAAAAGCATCTTCCCGTTTGAGCTCTTGAGACCACTCACAAAAATGATCAAAGAATAAAGACGGGAAAACTCTTTAATCCCGGGAATACGGTTGGAAACCTGCCTGCAAATGGTATCATGGATCTTAAGTGAAGCCTGATTCGCTATACCTTCCAACGCATCCGCAAGCAGGTGAAACCCGTCGAGCTCCTTGGTTGTTTGGGCATAGAGCTCAATAGGGCGATCCAGATCGATCTGATCAATTTCTGCAGAACTCTCAATAACAATCGCCTGACTATCGGTCTGACCCACTAGTCCATTGACTTCAGCATGACCTTTCTTGCCAAAAATGACAACCTGCGTCCCTTTATCCTTCCCCGATTCATACCCTGAGCGGATTCGTTGCTGCAGCTTTAACACTATTGGACAGGTAGCATCAATCAGCTCAATATTATTTTGCCGGGCATATGCATAAGTCGAAGGAGGCTCTCCATGTGCACGCAGGAAAACGCTGGCATCTTTCATGGTGAAAAAACGGTCGTGGTCAATTGTGATCAACCCCATCTTCGAAAGACGTTCAACTTCTGATTCATTATGAACAATATCCCCCAGACAATAAAGCTGATTCTTTTTCATCAAAGCCTCCTCAGCCTTTCTGACCGCCGAAGAAACGCCAAAACAAAATCCCGAATTGTTATCGATAGCTATGATCATATCCTTAAATCAGATTTTAGCCACCAGGTTAAGTATCCAATCCAATTGCTCTTCCTTTGTCAAATAGCTGTTATCCAGCACAATCGCATCTTCTGCCTTCCGTAATGGACTCTCTTGACGGGTCTCATCGTAATGGTCACGTTCAAGGATATTTGATCGGATCTCTTCATAACTAACCACTTCACCTTTTGAGGTTAGCTCGTCGAAGCGTCTCTGTGCCCTGACATCGGGAAGAGCTGTCATAAATATTTTCAGTTCAGCTTTGGGAAAAACAACGGTCCCGATATCGCGTCCGTCCATCACAATCCCCTTCGACTTTCCCATCTCCTGCTGAAGCGAAACGAGCAGATGCCGCACCTGAGCAACTGCAGAAACCGGGCTGACATTTTGAGAAACCTCCAGCAACCGGATTTCATTTTCAACATTCTCCCCGTTGAGCCAGACATCGTTATTCCGGGTCCCCGGATTATATTTAAAAGAAACCCTGATCTTATCAAGATTTGCAATTAATTTCTCCCTCCCGACAAAGCCGTTCTCGATGATATGATTTCTCAGGCAATAAAGAGTAACAGCACGATACATCGCGCCGGTGTCAATAAAGATATAATTCAATTTACGGGCAATCTCCCTGGCGACTGTGCTCTTTCCACAGGAGGAGTGACCATCAATGGCAATGACTATTTTCTTTTCGTTTCCCAACATCTTCTTTTCGGTTTTCGGAACAAAGATAATGCAAATGATAATAGAGAGCCGGCCTAAGGAGTACAAGCAAGCAGCTAGCTGAAAGTAAAGTCAGGTGAACAAATTAAATGCAGAATAATTTTTCCTGCCTGATTCCCGTGATTACAGTTCTTCCTTCTTCAAATGCTCAACCACATTATAAACAATCGGGCAGATAACCCGGTTCCTCATTGTGAGATCAAGCAACTGATAAAACCTCCGGCGGTCGGTGTGGGGATAATCCTGACAAGCCTTGGGGCGGTATTCATAAATCATGCAATAATTGTCGGGCATCAGAAACGGACACGGGGCTTCATTAAACACATAACACTGATCTTCATCAATATGGAGGTACCTGGTTATAAAATCAGACTCCTTCATTTTCTGCCGGCGGGCAATCCGTTCGATATCCTTGTCAGTTATCATCGGACTGATTGATTTACAGCAATTACCACAAGTCAGGCAATTGAATTGACCAGTTACTTTATCGTGCCAACGATGGGTTAGATCGTCGAGTTGTTTCGGCTTTTTCCGTTTCAGCTTATTGAAAAAAACAGTCGTTTCCTCCTGATTCTGAAGTGCCAGCGCTTTGACGTTTTTATTATCTGCCTCCATCCTGTTGAATTGTTACCAGCCTTGCTATAAATTTTTTCATTTTGACCTGTGCAATAAAAAGTCCGGCAATGACTACTGCAATTCCGGTTAGTTTCCGAAAGGTAAGAGGTTCCCCAAGGATATACCATGCAAAAATAGCCGTCATAACCGGAATAAGGTTTATAAATATATTGGCATTATTCATCCCTATCTTCTTAAGACTGAAGGCATAAAGGATAAATGAAAGGCAGGAGGCAAAAAGAGCCAGCTCCGCTATTGCGATAAATGCATGAAGATTAAAAGCAGTATTCATTAAACTTTTGCTCTCAAAAACCAGCCAGAAAGGGAGAAAATAGAAGATTCCGATCAAATTCTGGTAGGTGATTATTGTTGAAGCATTATACTTTTTTGAAAGGTCCTTCAATACTACGGTATAGGCAATTGCAGCAAAGACAGCAAGAAATTCCAGACAGATTCCAAGTGGGGATATGATAAAGTTAACCGAATCATCAAAAACTACTATTCCGACACCAATAAACGATAGAATAATCCCAATAAAATTGCGAAATGAAAGTTTTTCATTCAGAAAATAAGAAGCTGCAATTGGTGAAAATAAAGGAATGGTTGCAATGATAATTGCCCCCATTGTACTTGAAATATATTTCAATCCAAAACTTTCACCCATAAAATAAAGGAAGGGTTCAAAAAAGGCCAGCAAAAGGAAAAGACGGTAATCCTGTTTTTCAATTTTTAAAAGATTATTGCTGATCCATCCATAAATCAACATCAGAATTGTGGCGATGATGAGCCGGAAGAAAACCGCTGTCAACGGTCCATATGAAACATAAACTACTTTTACCCATACAAATGATAATGACCAAAATACCATGGCCAATACCAGTGCAATATAGACGATCACTTTTTTTTGCCTCATCCCGAAATTTTGAACTGCAAAAGTAGGATAAATATTCAGGGTAGGATTAAATACCGTATATAATTGTCTGTGGGGGCAGGAAAATTGCAAGTGGCTGTTAGCGTTTGGCAACTTGCTTATTCTGCTTTAAAAAGATGCCTGTTGCCCTTCTTCCAATCCCATTATAAATGTTGAGATTAGCGGTATACCTGTTGCCAGCCGCCAGAAGCAATTCATCCCATATTAATCATTTTAAACCTAAATATTCAGATCTAAGCCAGACTACTTCTTCAAAATTGCAATGAAAAACATTTTCATATCCTTCCAAGAATCCTCATCCGCCTTTTTGTTGTATTCAATCGGCATATTAAATTTCTTGCCCGTCGCCGTACTTGACGGATTTGTAAAGGCATGTGTAGCATTTGGATAGACAATGAATTTATAATAAGCTCCAATGGAATCGAGTTGGTGCCTGAAAGTTGAAATATCATTCTCAGAAATAAACTTGTCGCTACCGCCATGGCAAACCAGGATTTTTGCTTTTAATAAACCTTTGTTTGCAGGTACACCGGCAAGCCCCCCGTGAAAGCTTACCACTCCAAGGAGATCAGCACCCAGCTTTGCTGAATTCAACACTACGGAACCTCCAAAGCAATAACCAATGGCAAAAATTTGATGGGAGTCAGTCTGCTTGTATTCATTGAGTTTTGATTGAGCAGCCTCAAGGATGGATTTTGCCAGTTGAGGATCCTTGTAAAAAGGAGTTGCAAGATCTTTAGCTTCTGTTGGATTTGCAGCAATCTTACCATTCCCATACATATCCACTGCCATTGCAATATATCCAAGTTTAGCCAATTCTTTGGCTTTCATGATGGGATAATCTGTCAGACCCCACCATTCATGGACAACTAAGACCGCAGGTCGTTTGCCTTTCAGATTTTGATCATAAACAATCACCCCGTTGAACGTTTTATCACCGGAACGATAGGTGACCTTTTCTTCTTTAATATTTGAAGATGATGCATTTTCACCAAAACCGGAATTGATAGCTATCATGTTGAGTAAAATAAAACAGGGAAGGCAACTTTTAAGTTTCATGACGAAGGTTTTAAGAAATATCAGAAGAACAACAAATGGGTCTGAAAATAGTTCAGGTAACAGGAATTCCTTTTACATTCGCAAAAAATTATTTTTTTGGAGTAACCATTAAAACCCGGAGATGACAAAATTCAAAAGATACCTGGGATTCAGCATGATCTGTCTGCTTTCTAATATCGCTGTTATTAGTGCTCAGGAAGTTGATCCGAAACCGGATTTTCCCTTGCAGTTTTCAGTTTCACATGGGATTCATGATGAACTGGTAATTTATGTGACCGGTGACGGTGGTTGGAATAGCTTTAACCAGCAAATGGTTCAGGAATTTGAACATCAAGGGTATGGGGTCGTGGCATTCAATAGCCGGAAATATTTCTGGAGTGGAAAATCCCCCGAAGATTTTGCACGTGATATCGCTCAGTTGACCGATTATTATCTGCAAGGCTGGAAAAAATCATCGGTGATTTTTGTAGGATATTCCTTCGGAGCTGATGTGGTGAGCTTTCTGCCGAACCGTTTATCTACAGCATTGCAAAAAAAAATTAAAAGGATTGCACTGATTTCCCCTTCTGCAAGTACCGATTTTGTAATCCGGCTGAGTGATCTGGTCGGTGAAACTGAAAATCTGAACCGCCGGTACAAAGTGAAACCTGAAATTGATCAAATTGAATTTCCTGTTGTTTGTTCCTTTGGGAAAGAGGAAGTGAAAGTTTTGAAAAGCTCCCTGAAAAGCCGAAATAACCTGACCACCATTGAATTGCCCGGCGATCACCGGTATAACAATGATTATAGCCTGCTTCTCAAAGGAATTGGGCTGTGAATTGAAGCTATAAAAGTTTCCACAGAAAAGTAATCACGCTGTTTATTATGGTCTGCTCTGGTTCCTGGCTGTTGTTCTATCCTTAAGAATCCCCCCCAGGTTACAGCCAGGAATTAAGACACTATTAAATTCTCTCATTCATTTTTATTTTTTCATCAAATAGATTAAGAAAATATGAATGACCAAATGTTGGATGGATTCAGAGTTAGATTAAATGTAATTATCATTCATAGATTCGGTTACTCTTTCAATCAGGAAATTATCCAAGGGAAGGTAAACCACTTTTTTGGTCTGGAATGACGGTTCATCAAAGAACCGGGTTATTTCTTTCACTTCCACTTTTTTCTTAAACTCAATAATTTCATCGTCGAAGCTCCCCCCTTTCAAATAGATAATTCCATTAGGTCGGAGGTTTTGAGAGTTGCCAGAGACATTTTTTTTCACAAGGCTTACCAATTTAGGGAACGCTGCTACTGCCCGTGAAACAACAAAATCATACTCCTCAAAAATATCCTCTATCTTACCGTGAATAGCTATAACATTTTTAAGCTTGAGCATTTCGATAGCAGCCTGAACTACACGAATCCGCTTCTGCATTGAATCAATCAGGGAGAACTGACAGTCAGGGAAAAGGATAGCCAGCGGAATACCAGGAAATCCGCCTCCGGTACCTACATCCAATATCCTGCTACCTGCCTTAAAATGAATGACCTTGGCGATTGCCAGCGAGTGTAATACGTGTTCTTCGTATAAAGAGTCAATTTCTTTTCTGGGTAATACCTTTATCAGGGTATTCCATTGCCGGTAAAAGGAAGACAATTTATCGAAACGGCAAATCTGTTCAGACGACAAATTGGGAAAATATTTAAGGAGTATTTGCATATCCGCTTTTTTTTTAAAATTAGGAGTAACTGATTTCGCTGTTTTTCAGAAGTTGACAAAGCAATTTGCGAGACCGGAATAATTGCATTTTAACGGTTCCTATGGGCAGATTCAATTCTGAAGCAATCTCCGAATAGGAGCGCTCCCCGAAATACCGCATTTCAAGCGGGATTCGATACGAGGGTTTCATACCTGAAATAAATTTGCGCAGGGTTATTTTATTTTCATCCTTAATCAATGCCTCCTCTGGATTGTCTGTATCAGAGAGAAAGTTATCCGGGCCTGCTGATTGCCTGAATTTAGGGTCGTCAGACCTGGAAACGACATATTTGTCATCTGTATTTTTTTTGCGCAGGTAATCAATAGTATGGTTATGTGCAATTCTAAACAGCCAGGAGCCAAAGGCAAACTGTTGCTCATACTGGTGCAGGTTAATAAAAGCCTTTTCGAAGGACTCAACGGTCAGCTCCCTCGCAACCTCTTTATAATTAACCATTTTCAGGATTAAATAGAAAACAGGATCCGAATAACGGTTCATGAGTTGATCAAAAGCTCGCAAGTCACCCGAGCGAATAGCAATTACCAGTAATAAATCATGCGGTGCATTTCCATGGAGGATGGGATTCATTTTCAATTTTTATTAAGAAAACCAATCCAAATTTAAATCATACCAGCGCGAAGAGTCGGATTATAAACGGTTATTTCCGTTTGTATTCGGTTTTATCCGATTATTTTCGTTTGTAAACGCTTTTAATCGGATATTTTCCCTAATTACTAAATATTTTTTGTATATTAGCTCAAAAGATTTAACTGATTAAAAGGTAAGTCTTTTTAGGCTAGGTTATTTTTCTATCATCCTCTCAAAGTATAAATTATGGAAAATCGAAAATGTCTCGAATGTTATGAGCAGCTAAGAGGTCGGGCAGACCAGAAATTCTGCAGTGATCAATGCCGGAGTGCATACAACAACAAGCAATATCTGGCGTCACACAGTGTAATCAATTCGGTTAACCGGATTCTTAAAAAGAACTATTTTATCCTTTCGGCCCTCAGTTCGGAGGGTAAAATTACGGCATCAAAAAGCGATTTGCAGAAAAAAGGGTTTCGATTCGATTATTTCACCTGCATAAGCACCTCTAAATCGAAAAGGGTCAATTATTTTTGTTACGACCAGGGTTTTAGAGAACTGGAAAACAACAAAATAACCCTTGTTCAACATGCGGAAAATGCAAAGCTGTCTGAACTGACTCACTAAGGAATTAATTCTAAAAATAAGCTCCTCTGGTAAGCCAGGAAACAGGCATCTTTTTAATCCAGAGGAGCTTATGATAATTATTGAATTGCATTCCTCAATCTTTGCGGAATAAAAACATCCAACTGTCATCCAGTTCCTCGGATTTTAACATCCGACCCTTAAACACCGGTGCCTTAACGCCCCGGTGAAAGATACTTTTACCGGTAAACATACGTGCTTCATCCCAGATATCCATGCTGATAAATGAATTAAGCATCCTCTGCCCGCCCTCAACAATCAGCGACAAAATACCCCGAACATGTAAATCGGCCAGTATCTGATTAATTTCATCCCCGTTAAAATCAATCTGCCTGAATTCCAGATTAGGCTTATCAGCAACTTTATGAGAAGTGTAGACTACTGTCGGCACCATCCCGTCAAACAGGGAAAGACCGGCAGGCAGTTTCATCTCTTTGTCGATTACCAGCCTTAAAGGGGGTTTGCCACTCCAATCACGAACTGTCAGGGAGGGATTATCTTTTCGAGCAGTATTTGTACCGACCAAAATAGCCGATTCATCAGTCCGCATCTTGTGCACGGCGATCCGTGATATGTCATTGGTGATCCACGTTGGTTGTCCGTAATGCTCCTGCGATCGGGCGATATCGATAAAACCATCGGCCGTCTGGGCCCATTTTAAGATAATAAATGGCCTCTTCTTTTGGTGAAAAGTGAAAAACCTGCGGTTCAGCTCGATACATTTCTCTTCCAGACAACCCTGAATTACCCGGCAACCCCCTATCCGTAGTTTTTGGACTCCCCTTCCGGACACTTCGGCAAAAGGATCGATGGCCCCAACAACCACATTCGGAATCTGATGGAGAAGAATCAAATCGGCACAAGGCGGCGTTTTTCCATGATGAGAACATGGCTCAAGGGTAACATAAAGTGTTGATTCCTTGAGAAGATCCTTCTTCTTTACACGGTTGACCGCATTTACCTCTGCATGAGCTGTTCCAAATTGGGTGTGATATCCTTCTCCAATGATCACACCATTGTGCACGATAACACAACCAACCATCGGATTCGGGGAAACATCACCCATTCCAAGGCGGGCAAGCTCGATCGCACGTAACATATACTTCTCATCCACTTCAAAAAGCCGTTCTATCATCCGCTTTGTTTATCTTTGTGAAAAAAATGCAGGTTACAAGAAAGTTAATCTTCGAACAGCTCTCCCAGATCTATCCGATGCAAGAGATCGAAAGTATAAGCATGCTGATCTTCGAAAAAGTTCTTGGACTATCCCGGATTCAGATCCGCCTGAATCAGAATGAAACTGTTTCTGCTGCGAATTTAACGCAAATTAAAGAGATTATAAGCCGGTTAATCCAATTTGAGCCGATTCAATATATTTTAGGGGAGACTGAATTTTATGGATGTACCTTTAAAGTTGACCCCTCTGTCCTTATTCCCCGGCAGGAAACAGAGGAATTGGCAGATTGGATTGTCCGCGATAACAAACATTTAAATCCGGCTATCCTTGACATAGGGACAGGAAGCGGATGTATTCCAATTTCTCTTGTCAAAAATCTGCCCGGAGCATCTGCTGACGGATGGGATATCTCTCCTGACGCCCTGCTTATTGCCGAAGAAAACGCATTAAAAAACAAAGTGAAAGTGAGCTTTCAGTGTGTCGATATTTTAAATCCGGTCGCTGCTCGACATCATGAAAAATACGATATCGTTGTGAGTAATCCCCCTTATATTACAATTTCAGAAAAAGCACTGATGCACAAAAATGTGATTCAATTCGAACCGCATCTTGCTCTTTTCGTTCCTGACTCCGATCCCCTGGTTTTTTACCGGGAAATAGCAGATTTGGCGGTTACGGAATTAAAACCCGGAGGGCATCTTTACCTGGAGATCAATGAACAATTTGGTAATGAAACCTTAGAATTATTAAGGATAAAGGGATTTAATCACCTCATTTTAAAAAAAGATATCAACGGGAAAAACCGGATGATTAAAGGGGCGAAACCTTAGGTAAACTTGATCTTTAGATCGGATGAAACCCTCATAAACTTACAACCACAAAAGGCAATGTATAAATCAATGAGGATTCCACAAGGATCAAGAATCTAAATATTAGTAAGTTAATTAATATTTATAGTGTGAAATTTCAGAAGTCCATTACCGATGGGTGACTCTCTAAATCTGCTATTCCAGACGGTCTGTCAGGACACATGCCATTTTAAAGTGATTCGTCCCATGTTGCAAACCGAAAAGATCGACCAAAACAATATAAATTCCCAAACCTGCAATTTGATGATTTTCCTTCGTCCCGTCCCATTCAAGCACATCCTGGGAACCAATCGATAGATTATTAGCCAATCTTCTGATTTCCAATCCATTTTCATTAAATATACGAATATTGGCTACCCATCCTGGTTCACCGGGAGATAGCTTAATCAATAACCGGTCATTCAATCCATCGCCATTCGGGGAGAAAATCCGTGGTTCAATGGTGACCATTGTTCCTTTTCCGTTTACAATTTCAGCTGCCGAATTTCGGTATCCTGGGGTGGCATATCCAACAGTTGCAGAGGCAGAATGCCAGTTTCCCCGCTCATCAGCCGGTTTTGAAAAACTTATTCGTTCAAGAGAAACCCCTTTTACCTCATTGAGCAGCGGATCATGCATCTGTTCCAGGTAATGAAACTGATCAATAATGGTCATCTCCTTATTAACCAAAACGACCCAACCTTCATCCAGATTGTAAGCAGGAAATTTGGCCATCCCGAAAATACAATCAGGACATAGTGTATTATAATTGGCTAATAGAATGGCGGGATTGGAAGTAAAAGCTGCATATTGGCCTTCCTGCAATGCATCAAATTGAGTAGACAATGGATATATCTCCTTTATTTTATGAGTGTTATCAATTGATGCCAGGTATAAATCCTCAAGATGAATTTTAAGTCCAGAATGATTAAAGATCTCAACAAAATCGACACCTCCCGGTAAAGGGTTAAAAAGCACCTCGCTGATCAGCAAATCACCTGGCTTCGGGAGATAATACCAGAATTCATGATGATCAGCTGCTGCCCTGTTTCCACATTCATCCGTTAATCCATTACTTATCAAATCATAATATACACCGCTGGACATAGAACCAACCGGAAAATAAACAGAATATTTTTTGAGAATAAAGTTGAAACGAACGCTGTCAGGTGGAGGTAGTGAAGGTATAAAAGTAAAGACAGAGCCGGAGAGTGAGGCGATATCAGGTATTTCAGAAACAATAATTTCAAGTAAATCAGGAGATACCACACCGACAGAAAGAACTTCAGGTGGCTTGGTATCAGGATTATTGCCAAATACTGAGTTATCAGTTCCTGGTGTTCCACCATTTTCAGAAATCGACGTTTCCCAGTTGGATTCGGCACCACACCACCTGTGAGGGTCGATCCGCTCTAAAGAATACCCGCCGTTTGCAAATCCTGCACGTTGCATGGTTGGCGAGTAATTCAATGAATCAATCAGCACTTTTTCTGCAGAAAACAGTTTTAGGCTAAAGCCGTCATTTGCGAGTGTAAAGCCCGATATTTCAACATTTGCACCATATTTAGCCCAAAGGGTATTTCCACCTGTTCCCGACAGAATCAGAAAACTGTCAGCTCCAATCAATTGATCAGGGAGCATCTTTTGTTTTCCGTTCACTGCCAAAATCCAATTCTTAACATTAATCGGAGAACCTGATACATTTTTCAGCTCAATAAACTCAGCATTAGGCAACTTAACTACCGGAGTTGGATCAGCCATAACCTCATTAAAAACCAGATCTCCGAAATGATATAAGGGATCGATTGAAACATCTTTATAATTAACTGATTTATAATTGTTTATTGTGATAGGTGAATTTTTATCAGGATCCGGATTTCTGTTGGTCTCGGCCCCGAAAACTTGATTTTCCCCGGACCTATTAATGAACATAAATCGCGGATAACTTTCATTTAATGTTAAATACGCGATATATAAAATAAATCCGTAAATAATTTTATCCATTTTTAGTGAATTATTAAGAATAATGAATATTTTTGCCCTGTCAAACCACCGGAATTATCCCGTTAATGGTTTGCATGAATAAAGTTAATAAAATTAACGCAGAAACAGAAGGGTCTGGAGAAGATTAAAAGCCTGGTTATTATTAAATGAAATCCCTTTGAGTCGGAACATTTGATAGATAAGATTTCTACCTTTAAGGGTTTCCTTCCGTATATTTGGGATTAAAAACTGTATAGATATGAGAATAGCAATTGTTGGAGTTAGTGGAGCCGTAGGACAGGAATTCCTGCGGGTATTGGATGAACGCAATTTCCCGCTTGACGAATTGATCATCTTTGGTTCGGCCCGAAGTGCCGGCAAAGAATACACCTTCAGGGATATAAAATTGATTGTCAAAGAATTACAGCATAACGACGATTTTAAGGGAATCGATATCGCACTGGTATCAGCCGGAGCTGGTATATCGAAAGATTTTGCCGGAACGATCACCAAATTCGGAACAATCATGATTGACAACAGTAGTGCTTTCCGGATGGAAAATGATATTCCGCTGGTGGTTCCTGAAGTAAATGCCGAGGATGCCAAAAATATGCCGCGTAAAATCATCGCCAATCCCAACTGTACTACGATTCAGCTGGTTGTTGCTTTAAAACCCATTGAAAACCTGTCGCATATAACAAGAGTACATATAGCTACCTATCAAAGTGCAAGTGGTGCCGGAGCATCAGGGATGGATGAATTGGAAGCGCAGACCAAACAGGTGGCAGACGGAGAAGAGCCTACGGTTGCTAAATTCGCCTATCAGCTGGTCCAGAACCTGATTCCACATATTGATGTTTTCACTGACAATGACTATACCAAGGAGGAGATGAAAATGTTCCATGAGACACGTAAAATTATGCATTCCGATGTCATGGTAAGTGCCACTGCAGTGCGGGTTCCGGTACTCCGGGCTCATTCGGAAGCAATATGGGTTGAAACGGAAAGTGAAATCACGCTGGAAGAGGCCAAATCAGCCTTTGAAAATGCAGATGGGGTCATTGTCATTGACAAGCCTTCAGAAAAACAATATCCCATGCCATTGTACCTGGCCGGTCGTGATGAAGTTTTTGTCGGAAGGATTCGCAAGGACATCACCAATCCGAAGGGACTCGCCTTCTGGACAGTTTCGGATCAGATCAAGAAAGGGGCAGCGCTAAATGCCGTACAAATTGCAGAATATCTTGTTAAAGAAGGGGTTGTAAAGTAAGGCAGAAGTCAGAAGGGAAAAGACTGAAAGCATAAGTTAAATTGAAATCAACTTCTGCCTTCAGTCTTCTGCCTGAGTTTACTCTTCATCAAAAACCTGATAAAGGAAATCGTTAAAAGGAAACCGCCTGATATGAATATCCTTAACCTGTTCGTAGATCACCTTTTTAAACTCTTCAATATTTGTTTTTTCTTTTGCTGATATGAAAAGTGAAATATTTTCATGCTTTCCCATCCATGAATGTTTCCAGTCCTCAAGATTCATGTTCTCTTTAGTTGAGGGCAACAAATCATCTTCCTCTTTTTCAACATAGGTAAAGGCATCTATTTTATTGAAAAGATAAATCATTGGCTTATCCGCCGCGCCGATCTCTTCAAGAGTTTTATTCACCACTTCCACCTGAGACTCAAATCCGGCATGTGAAATATCAACAACATGAATCAGCAGATCGGCCTCACGAGTTTCGTCCAGTGTCGATTTGAAAGACTCTACCAGGTGATGGGGCAATTTTCGGATAAAGCCGACGGTATCGGTAAGCAGGAATGGCAAATTCCCAATGACAACCTTTCTGACAGTGGTATCCAATGTTGCGAATAGTTTGTTCTCTGCAAAGACATCTGATTTGCTGATCAGATTTAAGATAGTCGATTTACCTACATTAGTGTATCCAACAAGTGCCACACGTACCATCTTTCCCCGGTTACGCCGTTGAACCATCATTTGACTGTCTATCTTTTCGAGCTGAACTTTTAGAAATGATATTCTGTCCAGAATGATCCGCTTATCTGTTTCGATCTGCGACTCACCTGGCCCCCGGGTGCCGATGCCCCCTTGCTGACGCTCAAGGTGGGTCCATAAGCGGGTTAGTCGTGGAAGCATATATTTACATTGTGCCAGTTCAACCTGGGTTTTGGAATGGGCAGTTTGCGCCCGTTTTGCAAATATATCGAGGATTAGGTTTGTCCGGTCAAGAATTTTGCATTCCAGTGCAGGTTCAATATTTCTTATTTGTGTAGGTGTCAACTCGTCGTCAAAGATCACTGCATCAATGGCATGAACTCTAACAAAATCAGCAATTTCCTTCAATTTTCCCGTGCCTACAAATGTGGCAGTATTGGGATTTTCCAATCGCTGGCTAAACCGCTCCCAAACCTCTGCACCTGAAGTATCTACCAGGAATTCAAGTTCGTCAAGGTATTCATTAGCCAGTTTTTCATCCTGCCGGCCTGTTATCAGGCCAACAATCACTACTTTCTCTTTTTGAACAGATGTATCATGTAATTTCACCATGCTGCAAAAATAGTACATTAAATAATAATATTTGTGCTTATTCAATCCCTGAGGGAAATGTGGAACCTTTTAAATCGAGCGACCTGTTCAATAGGAATTATATTCTTGCAGTCTGACAATAAAATTTACTTACGCACAGGTAACTACTTACCAAAAGGTAATTAGTATATTTTAGATAGTGGATTGTATTAATTTTGCATAATCAATACAATAAATATTAAAACTTGCATGTCTGGCAAACACCAATACGGATGAGGATGAACGCAGTGGAAATTGCGATGCAAAACTCTCCCATGCGAGTTCTTTTAAGTCAATTAAAAAAATCAATTAACGATGAAAAAACAAATCAGTTTCTCAGGAGCAGGACAAAGAGCCGATATTGGCGAAATGAAGATCTTTCGAATTTTGCCCAACAGGTATGCAGATGCTGTTGGACCCTTTGTATTTCTTGACCATATAGCCCCAACGTTACAAACATCATCAAATAAAAGGACCGGCGCACATCCTCACCGGGGAATTGCCACTCTGACTTACGTGCTGAACGGGGAAGATGAACATTTTGATAGTGCGGGAAACTATGCCGCGGTAAATTCGGGTGGCGTTCAATGGATGAAAGCCGGTAGCGGAATTATCCACGATGAAAGCGTGTCAGCTGATTCCAAATCAGACAATAAACTGATTCACGGGTTTCAGTTTTGGATCAATCTGCCAGCTAAGAATAAAACAGAAAAACCAGAGTATATTGCTGTTCAAAGCGATTCCGTTCCCCGAAAATCATTGATCAACGAAAGCGGTTGGATAAAAATCATAGCGGGAGAGTACGAAGACCGAAAGTCGGTGATCCCCCAATATTCCGAACAATTTATCTTTCATATTCATCTGAATCCGGGCAAACAATTCACATTAAACAATTTGGATAACCTCGAAACAGCCGCTTTTTTACCTTTGGAAAATGCATTTCTCAATGACAGGGAATTTCAAAAAGGTGAGTTTATCGAATTTGAAACCGGTGATGGCATTATAGAAATCAAAAATAACGGAGAAATAGCCACGGATATCATCCTGTTTGGAGGAGAAAGATATCCTGAACCCATCGTTGCTCAGGGACCATTTGTGATGAACTCTCACCAGCAAATAGCTGAGGCTTACAAAGATTTTTATGCAGGGAAATACGGAGAAATCAAATCAGGGATTCATTAATATTTGTTTGGTAATCGACATTTAATTTTTAACTTTACATCTGCTGCACAATGTAGACTCTTCTATTGATGAATTTTATAGACTATTATAGCATTCTTGGTGTTGATAAATCGGCATCTCAGAAGGAGATCAAAACTGCTTTCCGAAAATTGGCAAGGAAGTATCATCCCGATTTAAATCCCAATGACCCTGATGCAAAAAAGAACTTTCAGCAGATTAATGAAGCAAATGAAGTATTAAGTGATCCCGAAAAACGGAAGAAATATGATCAATACGGGAAAGACTGGCAACACGCTGAACAATTTGAAAACGCAAAGCAATACCAGGAACAATCAGCAGACAAACATGATACAAGCTATTCAGAGACCCATTTCCAGGGCGATTTTTCTGATTTCTTTGAATCAATGTTTGGCCAGGCTGGTCCCGGCAGGAGCAGACAGGTAAAATTCAGGGGTGAAGATTACAATGCGGAATTGCACCTGAACCTGACAGATGCCTATAAAACTCAAAAGCAAACATTAACAGTAAACGGGAAAAACATACGCATTACGATCCCTGCCGGAATTGAAAATGGTCAAACTATCAAAATTCCCGGACATGGAGGGCCGGGAATAAATGGCGGACCCAATGGCGATCTGTATATAACCTTCTCAATATCCAATCATCCCAAATTTAAACGACTGGGGAATAATATATACACTACAGTCGAGTTAGATTTGTATACGGCTGTCTTAGGCGGAGAAATCACGATTGATACCCTGGATGGGAAAGTAAAATTAAGAGTAAAGCCCGAAACTCAGAATGAAAGTAAAATAAAACTAAAAGAGAAAGGGTTTCCCGTCTATAAAAGTGAAGGACAATTTGGAGATCTGTTTATTACCTATTCAATAAAAATCCCTACAAATTTAACGGCGCAGCAAAAAGAGTTATTTTTCCAACTGTCAAAATTGTAATCGAAATTGATGCCCCATGCAAACAGAAAATTTAATACCGGTCAGTGAATTTTGCCTAAATCATAATATTGAAATTTCTTTTGTAAGATTGTTACAGGAAACGGGATTAATAGAAATTACAACCTTTGAAGAAAGGCTGTTCATTGATATTGGTCAGCTTCAGCATCTGGAGAAAATTTCCCGGTTATATTATGATCTGGATATTAACCTGGAGGGTATTGATACGATAATTCATTTACTGAAACGGATAGATTCTTTGCAGGATGAAATAGTTTTTCTCAAAAACAGGCTCAGGTTATATGAATCGTAACACAGAGTAATTGTTTTACCTAGCACTATTTACTGAATTCGGAATGAATCGCAAACTCCCTAGTCAATCGTTAAATTCCCGCAACATATTAATTCGGTTACTTCACGTTTAATTTATTTAAGAAAATTTCTCAGTTCTCATCAAAAAAGCCAAGCCCGTCAAGCATTCCGATCAGTTTGATCGAGTAATCATCACTAGCAAGTGGCCAGCGGATTCCATTTTTATAGAGGAGCGTGGTAGTAAAGTCATTTTTGTCAGGCATCTCGACCAATTTATCGCCAACAGTGTAATGCAGAAGGCCAGATAAATACACACTCTTTCTGCGATCTTGCATTAATTCGTCGAAGCGCAATTTGAATACCTTATCCGAAACCAATGAAATCCCAAACCCGTACTGTTGCATCGCAAAAATCACATTTGCCATATTGAGCCTGTAATTGTTGTAGGCATGAAGTATCGTGACCTCTGGAGTTGTTTTGGAGAGAGAAACTACAGCCTTTGCGGTGCAATCAACAGGTGATATTTCGAGAGGTGAAATCAATTGACTCAGTGGGAACATTCCCATCACTTTGTAAGATTTCAGCATATTTACAAAGGCATTGCTTCTGAAATTGATTTGAAACTCTCCGTCAGAATGACGTCCCATCAGATTGCCTACGCGCATGATCTTGCCGTCCATCCCTTCACAAACAGCTTGTAATAAATAGCGTTCAGCCTTAAACTTGGTCAAAACGTATTTATTGTCGATTTTCTGTCCCAAATAAAGCTTTGATTCATCTATCAAAGTTTGATTATCAAGTTTGGCAGTTTCAACAAGGCCAAAGGTACTTCTGGTTGAGATTTGTATCAGACGGGCTCCTTCATCCTTACAAAAGCTAATTAAATTGACTACCCCTCCTATATTTATTTTGTCCAGTTCATCACCGGTTTCATAATGCTTAACACTTGCTGCGCAATTAAAAACTGTGCTGACTCCTTTACCCTTCAGCGACTTTAATGTTTCAACATTGGTTATATCCCCATCCACCGGAATAATTCTCGAATCGAAGGTTTCATCGAAAGTCTTGGAAAAATAATACATCAACTGAGATTTCATTCGTTGCTTTGGGGTCAACGATCCTTTGGAACGAACCAGACAATAGATCTTTCCTGACTCATTGTCGATGAGTTCTTTAAGAATGTGGATTCCAAGATATCCCGTTGCGCCGGTCAGCAGCACATCACCTAAATCGCGCACGTGAAAGTTTTCCCACAAATCAGGCTTATTTTTATCAAGAAGCTGATTGATTGATGAATAATTATAATCACAGAGATCCTCTAATTCAACCTTATCCATAATGTCCCCATTACCCTCATGATCTGATAAAAACTTAGCAACTGCCTGTGGATTCTTTAGTTTGAAGAGATCGCCGTATTTAATATTATATCCCAGGTTTATGATCTGAATGACCGCTCTGATTGCGGACATTGAAGATCCGCCAATCTCAAAGAAATTATCAAGAATACCCACTTTCTCAATTGTCAATACATTGGAATAGATGTGACAAATAGCCTCCTCAGTCTTACTCGTAGGAGCGATATATTCTGCTTTGCTTCCCGTTTCCGGAGTCGGGAGAGCTTTTCGGTTGACTTTTCCGTTATTTGTAAGTGGAAATTTCTCCAGCTGAATAAAGGTTGCCGGTACCATAAACTCCGAAAGGCTTTCCCTCAGATAACCCTTTAGCATCAGCACATCAATCGCAGTTTTCGCAGTATAATATCCAATTAAATGCTCTATTCCGCCGATCATTTTCACATCTGTAACCGCTGAAGATATTCCTTCGAAACCTGATAATGCATTCTCGATCTCCCCAAGTTCAATTCTCAGTCCGCGAAGCTTGACCTGATTATCAAGACGGGCGATATATTCAATCTCACCCGATTCATTATACCGTGCAAGATCTCCGGAACGATAGAGCTTCTCCCCCTTCCACACAATAAACTTTTCCTTATTCAGGTCATCCCGGCTCAGGTATCCCCGACCGACACCAGCACCACCAATGCACAATTCCCCCGCAACACCCACAGGAAGCAGTTGAAGTTTCTGATCCATAATGTAATTCGATACATTACTTAATGAGTGACCAATGACTGAACTTTTGTAGTCACTTTCGATGTTATAGAAAGTAGAATAGAGTGTGCATTCTGTCGGACCGTATCCGTTGTAAAACCGGTATGGCGGTTTTTTGGTTGGACTCAAACGCTCGCCTCCAATTGATAGAAGTCTTAATGAATGGTTCTCAATATCCTCTGCAAACTGCCGTCCAATCTGAGTTGTCATAAAAGCGATAGTCAGCCCGTTTTTTTCCATATAATTGTTCATTCTTATCAGATCCATTCGCATCTCTGATGGTAGAATATAGACCGATGCGCCGGCGGTAAGCATCGGAAAAATATCCATCATGTGGGCATCGAATGCAAAGTTCGCATATGCCACACTTCTGTCCTGATGCGTGATATTAAAATCTTCAACGTACCATTTGCAGAAATTGACGATATTCCTGTGTTCGAGAACACAACCTTTAGGTGTGCCGGTTGATCCGGAAGTATAGAGCAGAACAAACATATCATCCGATGCAGGTTTAGGAAGGACAATGTCATTATTTATCACTAAACCAGAAATTTCCCCGATACAAATAATTTCTCCTCTGAAATCAGGGATGGAATCACGAACCAGCGAATCTTCGGTAAGTAAATGATCGGCTGCCGCATCTTTTAGAATGAAATTCAGACGTTCCGGTGGCATTTGCAAATCCAATGGCATATAGGCTCCGCCGGCTTTCATAACCGCCAATGGATATATCACCATATATTCGCTCCGGTCGATAAAGATTCCAACAACCTTTTCTCTCTGCACCCCTGATGAAATGAGCTTTTTTGCAAGCTTATCAGTGATCAGATCCAACTCAGAATAAGTCAATTTCCGCTCTTCAAATACGACCGCAATACTATCCGGACTCTTTCTGACCTGTTCTCTGAAAAGATCGACCAGGGTGAGACTTCTGTCGTAATCCAGTTCCTTTCCCCTGGATATTTTAATAACCTCATACTCCTTTTCTTCCTCCACAAGACTGATTTCCGATATCGATTTATAGGCATTTTTTGAGATGCGATTTGCCAGCTCAACAAAAATGTCTCCAAATCTTGTGATATCAGTCTCCTGATATAGGGAATCATCAAACTCCAAAGAGACTGAATAGCCTCCCTGAACAGGGAAAATCATTACCCCGAATGGAAATTTAACTTTGTCGGTGTTGAGGAAATTTAGGGTAGCACACTCATCTCCCAGGTATAAATCCTGCTCAACGCCTCCTTCATAGACATAATTGATTTGAGGTACCAAACCATATTTCTCAGCCATCCTGGTAAATGGGAAAATATCCTGTTCCATAGTGATAAACATCCGATTTTGGACCTCTTTGATCATCTCTATTACAGTATCTTCCTGGATATTAATTACCACCGGAAGCGTCTTCACAAACATTCCAATCAGATTCGAAAGTTTGGTGTCTGCACGTCCACTCGATACTGTAGTAAGTGTTATTTGGTCCTCCCTGGTATAACGACTTAGTTCCAGCGCGAGAACGCCAAGGAAGAAGTTACTTTCGGTAATGCCACTAGATCGGCAAAATTCAGGAATCCCGTCTGAAGCAATATCAACATTTATCATTTTGGCCTTTCCAGAACCCTGGTGCGGTGCCGGGAATGGGAATTCGGTTAAAGATGAATGTCCAACCAAATTATCAAAATAAGCTTCTGCCTCCAAATACTTTTCAGACCCTGATTGAGCCTCCTCCTCCAATGCGTGGTCAAAAGCAGTAAACACTTCCCGGGCCAGGGTTTGTCCTTTAAAGGCCTCCTCCAAATCATTAAAGAGAACATTCATTGATCCACCATCAAAAATCAGATGATGAATATCGAACAGAAAGTAGGTATAACATTCTGTCTGATGAATTTCAACGCGATAGAGACTATCACCGAATAGGTTGAAGGGGCGCACAAAGGATGAAAGGGCAGAATTCATCTCTATCTCGATATTCTCTTCGACAAGGATCTCAACCGGCTGATTGTCCCTTCGTAATTGTACAATGGCATTGTCTCGAAATGCTAATGTAGTCTTAAGATAAGGATGAGCATCAATTACAGTATTTACAGCGTCTTTCAACTTTTTGACGTCAATCTGATCAGAGAAACGTAATGAGGCACCAATATTGTACTGTAGGGCATCCGGATTCTTTTCCCATTCACAGTAAATGCCCATCTGATTCTCACTCAGTGGATAAAAATCTCTGATCTCCGCAACAGGAATCGTCCCTCGCGGGGTCGTTCCTGCAACTTGTGCTGCAATCCGGGCTATATGTTGAAGAGTTTTGAATTTCAGAATATCTTTTGTCTCTACGATAATCCCCAACTTTTTCCGGATAGTGACAGAAAGTTTAATGGCAAGGATTGAGGTTAGTCCGAGCGAGAAAAGATTCGTACTGACACCAAAATCGTTTGTGCCGAGTATCATCGAAACAATATCGAATAAATTTTTCTCCATTTGAGTGGCAGGTGGAATAATTTCCGTTATTAATATTTGCGGATCCGGCAACAATTTGCGGTTGACTTTTCCATTGTTGGTAAGAGGGAACTGCTCCATCTGAATTAATGCAGTAGGCACCATATACTCTGCAAGTCTTGTTCTCAAAAAATCTTTCAACACCCAGGTCTCAATCCGGCTTTTCGACGTAAAATAACCGCAGAGGTGCTGAACTCCGCCAAACTCCTTCACATCCACAACTACCGAAGTTATATCTTCATACCCTGACAGGACATTCTCGATTTCCCCAAGCTCAATTCTCAAACCTCGAAGTTTGACCTGGTTATCGAGGCGGTTGAAATATTCAATCTCACCCGATTCATTATATCTGGCAAGGTCTCCGGTACGATAAAGCTTTTCCCCTTCCCACTCAACAAATTTTTCCTTATTCAGGTCATCCCTGTTCAAGTACCCCCGACCGACCCCCGCTCCACCTATGCATAATTCTCCCGCAACACCGATTGGAAGGAGCTGCAGATTATTGTCCATAATATAATTACAGACATTACGCACAGGATGTCCAATCACTGAGCTGGAATAATCGTTCCTGATATTATAAAAAGTGGAATAAATGGTACATTCGGTTGGACCGTATCCATTGTAGAAACGATATGGTGGCTTCCTGGTGGGAATGAGCCGTTCTCCGCCAACTGAGAGAAGTCTTAATGAGTGATTTTCAATATCCTCAGCAAATTGCCTTCCAATCTGGGTAGTCAGAAAGGCAATAGTCAACCCATTTTCCTCCATATACTGGTTCATTCTGATCAGATCAATTCTCATGTCTGATGGCAGAATATAAACCGATGCGCCAACAGTAATCATCGGATAAATATCCATCATATGAGCATCGAAAGCGAAGTTCGCATAAGCAACACTCCGGTCCTGTGGAGTTACATTAAACTCTTCGATATACCATTTGCAGAAATTGACAATATTCCTATGCTCAAGAATACAGCCCTTAGGGGTGCCTGTGGATCCGGAAGTATAAAGAAGAACAAAACTATCCTCAGGTGCAGATCGAGGCAGATCATAATCATCGTTCATTTGTTGGATTATGATATCCTCCTGGTTTATAACAACTCCTTTAAATCCGGGAAGGGTGTCAGCCACACGCGAACCCTCGGAAAGAATATATCCGACTCCTGCATCCCTGATCATAAAACTCAAACGGTCAGCAGGCATAGTAAAGTCCAATGGCATATAGACTCCGCCAGCCTTCATTACGGCCAATGGATAAATCACCATAAATTCACTTCTGCCAATCATGATCCCGACAACCTTCTCACGCCTTACTCCTAACGAAGCGAGTTTTTTTGCAAGGTTATCGGTAATCAGGTCCAACTCTGCATAAGTCAACTTCACTTTTTCAAACACAACGGCAACACTGTCAGGGCACTTTCGAACCTGCTCCCTGAATAGATCGACCAGAGAAACTGTACGATCATAATCAAGTTTCATTCCTGTAGATTGAATTCGAACTTCCGCTTCCTGTTGTTTTGAGAGAATTGAGATATCACTGCAAACCCTGTATTCATCTGCCATCATATTCAAAACCGTATTTTTAATGCAGGAATTGAATCTTTTAATGTACTCTTGACTATAGAGACTATCGTTGTATTCACATCGAATCTCATAGTGGTGCATTTTCTGAATAATATAGATAACCAGACTTTCATTAGTCCTTGCTGTACTTAACTTCGTAATATGAACCATTCCTCCTTCCATCCCGAAATCTTCTGCCAATCCTTTCTGAAAGGTATATACAACCTCCATAGATGCTCCAAATTTTTTCACCATTTCGAAAAACGGAAAGCTTTGCTTACTCCAAAGCTCTAACAAATCGGTGCGAATGTCTGCCAGATAATCAACTACTTTCTGGTTCGGAAGCACTTTTATAACCACAGGCAAAGTCTTGACAAACACTCCCACTTTGTTAAGTAATCGCTCATCAGTGCGGCCATGATGTACAGTACAAAATGCGATTTCCTGTTCCCTGGTAAAGCGATTCAAGCATATGCCGATTGCCCCGGCAAACAGGTTGTTTGGTGATATTCTAAGTTTGGTGCAGAATTCATTTACCAGATCCTGATCAATAAATTCCGACAACAGTTGCTTAAATCCGACTTCATTCTTCTTGTTATTAATGGTTGGGACCCTGGTCATAGTAATCCCGCTAAGTCTTTTCTCAAAATAGGACTCAGCCTCAAGATATTCTGTATCTCCTTTCCTACTGTATTCCAGATCTGCGTAATCATACTCGGTAAAATACTCCTTGGTCAGTACTTCCCCTTCATAAGCACGTACAAGATCCATGTTGAATATCTCTACCGAAGATCTGTCGAATAGGATATGATGAATGTCAAAAAGTACATATACTTTTTTTTCTGTCTGATAGAGCTCAATCCGGTAAAGCGCAGACCCTATCAAATCAAATGGACGAATGAACCTGGAAATAATACCTTCCATCTCCGACTCCCTGACATTCTGAATGTTGATCTCTATGTGATCTTCCTCCAAGAAATATTGGACCACCTCCTCTCCTTTCATCCCTAGTTTTACTTTAATGATAGGATGGGCGTTAATTACATTTTCGAAAGCATTTATTATTCTTTCGGAGTCTATCGACACTGGAAAGTCGTACAGGAAGGCTAAATTATATTGGGTAAGAGATTTATCTTTCTCCCACTCGAAATAAATACCTTTCTGACTGTCAGATAAAGGATAAAACTTGGTTTCCATAGTTTAATTTTTTATGGACTATTCCTGCAAATTGAAATGTAAAAATCTCCGGTTTTAATATAGTGGCTGGAGATTTGATAGCCTTGACCAGGAATATCCGGAGAATTGTCCTGTAATATTTCACGCGGGTCACAATTCAATCCTGTGCCACGCCATTTTACGACACTTTCCTTCCGGGTCCAGAGCTCAGTAAAATTTTTCGCCTGTATATTAGGGTCTGAAGACCAGCTAACCCTAAGGTATTCGGGATCACTGCATACAGCCTTTGCCAGTGCGTCATCATACGGAAAGACTGTCTCAACATCCACACCAACTTCGCGATCCGAAAGAATACAAACCACCACATTCCTGCAATGGCTTAAATTGAAATAAATATCCTGATAGTTTGACAAGAAAGGCTTTCCTTCAGTACGATATCCAAACTCCGGCAAGGCATAAAAGACACCCTCCTTTTTCAGAGCATACACTAGGATCAGATAAGCGAGAGCACATAATTTTCTGTCAGACGGAAGGCGGTATACCATCATTTGATCCAGCCGCCATTTTGGCAAAAAGCAACTGCATGTTCCTATAAAATCATCAGGTAATTGATCAATCCCTTTAAAAACATATAGCATATCATTCCTTTAATTTAGTTTTATCCCAATCAAATCACCTTAGGCACGGAGGCATACAGACAGTACATCTCCGGATCAAGGAAGTTGAATGATCAACGTTTTATTCAATCGATTATAGGAATGAAAATTACAAAAAAATTGAACATATTTTAAAGTTATTAAGCCTTCATTTTTAAATAGGCATGGATCATACTATCTTCCCGGGGTTCTATTACAACAAACCGGAGATTTAGATTCCTGCCGGATTTTAATATTTAAGATTAATTTTTCAAGGAGGTCAACCCGAAGTGGATTAAAATATTTATATATTTGCACCCTCAATCGGGGGATTAGCTCAGTTGGCTAGAGCGTTTGACTGGCAGTCAAAAGGTCATCGGTTCGATTCCGATATTCTCCACAGAAAATCAAAGAGTTGCAAGTCAGATTGTGGCTCTTTTCTTTTGTCCAAATAACTCAAGGTACAATTTGCTCCGGACCTGCCAATTGCGCAATTGTTCTAAACAAAGTCAATCCCCCCATTTTCTGTCAATCTATATAGTCTACATTCAGGCGAGTTATATTTCCATTCTTGTTTTCGTAAACTAAATACAGGATATTGGTATAATTGGGGTCTTATTTAGGTATCTTTGTATCAACTCACCCTAAATCAGTTTTCAAGAGCGAGGAAAGCGAAAGCTCCAAAGTTAAATTAACATAATTCTTGAAGCTATGGAAAATTCAAAATTGAATAAAAGAGTTTTGATAATCTTTTTAATAATCTTTGCTTTGCTTATTATAATCGCTTTGATCGGGATAATGATCCAACCTCGCATCTAATTCAGAGATTAAAGCGTTCTAATCATTGAACGCATATTTCGGAGAAGATCTTAATACAATTAATATAACGCCGGAAGAGATTGGTCAATTATCAATGAGAATTAAGATTTTAATTGGTTAGGACGATACAGAATCGGTAATATTTTTCAAGTGTGATTAGATTAATTACCAAGACTGCTTATGCGCTTTCCGGTGACCGGAAAAAAGCTATTGCTACAGGCAAGTAATGGTAATATTACAAAACCCATTAAGAAAGATCAATAAATCACATTTATTCAAAAAAACTTCTGCGGAAAAATCAAGATCAAAGCTGATCAAGCTTGCCCCTTAACTCAAAATATATAACTTTGATCTAGCTATATTAATCCTAAATAAACCCCCAATGAAGATAAAAAAGAGCGGGCCAAAGTCAGCCGAACGATTGCAATCGCTGGATGTATTGCGTGGTTTTGACATGCTATGGATCGTAGGCGGCGGAAGCCTGATTGAAGCCTGGGCAAAAGAGACAAAATGGGGTTGGGTTCAGTTTATCGCTGATCAGATGGAACATGCGAATTGGGAAGGATTTCATTTTGAAGATCTTATTTTCCCATTGTTTATGTTTATTTCCGGAGTCGCAATTCCTTATGCTATTTCAGCAAAAACCGGGCAAGGGGTTAAAAGAAAGACCTTGCTTAGTAAAATTGTTAGACGAGGACTTATGTTGGTGCTTCTTGGCATATTCTACAGCGGGGTATTGAAGAATGGATCTCCCCATCTTCGGTTTACAAGTGTACTCGGTCAGATTGGTCTTGGTTATTTATTTGCTGCAACGATAATCCTCTATACAAAATCACTAAAAACACGAATAGTATGGCTGATAGGTATACTGGCAGGTATTGCCATTCTTCAGCTGGCAGTCCCTGTTCCTGGTCATGGGGCCGGGCTTTTGGATCGCGAGTGGGGCATGAATGCCTGGATCGATCGGATGTTTTTGCCCGGCAGACTATTTGGCGGCACCTTTGATCCAGAAGGGTTATTGTGCATCGTTTCTGCAATAACTGTTACCTTGATGGGTTCACTAGCGGGATCGGTCTTGCATGACAAGTTGCCCGCCACGCGAAGAAAAGCTTCAACCTTGGCTATTGGGGGAACAATTTTGGTGATAATTGCCCTGGTTCTTTCGCCAGTTTATCCAATCATTAAATCGGCCTGGACCGTTCCGTTTAATCTTCTCACAGCCGGAATCAGTTCAATATTATTATCTCTGTTTTATTTTATGATTGACATTAAAGGTTGGACACAAGGGTTTCACTCCTATATAATCTTATTCTTTAAAGTAATTGGCATGAATTCAATCACGATCTACATGGCCTACCGGATTATCGATTTCGAAGGAATCTCCGATTTTTTCACAGGCTGGCTTGTTGCTCCATTGGGCGCCTGGGTTGTAATTCTGGGTTCAATTGTACTTGAATGGTTACTCCTTTATTACTTGTACCAAAAGAAAGTCTTCCTCAGAGTTTAATACAGTCAAATTTAGATGGCAAGGTTTATTGAACAACGAAGTGTCTGATATTCAACTATAACATTGTGGATTTAAATTTCGTATACATTCGTATACGCTTAACGGATTCCTAGTTGAAAAAATATTAAAATTAAATGCTCATGTAACCCCAATTTTTTGTGGATTCTACGAATATAATTTCGAGATATGATTCAAATTGTATCTTTGGCAAATTATGATCGACTTTTTAATCATCGGACAGGGATTATCAGGAAGTCTGTTGGCCTGGGAACTGATTCAACGCGGACGTTCTGTTGTCATTGTGGATAATGGGGTTGAGAATGCTTCGCAGGTTGCAGCAGGCCTGATAAATCCGGTTACCGGTATGCGACTGGTAAAATCGCCCAACGTTGAGTTACTTCTAACCACCTCGAGGAGTTGCTATTCAGATTTGGAAGTTTTTTTTCACCAGGAATTTTTTAGGGGAAAACCGATGTTGCGGATTTTCAAAAGTGCAAAGGAATTAAACGAGGCAAAAAAACGGGTTACAAATCCTGAATATGCAGGTTATATCAATAATATCCAATCCAAGGAAAATCATATTGGCAATCTCGCAACACCTTATGGTTATATGGAACAAAACCAAACCGGTTATTTGTTAACCCGGTTGATGTTGGATTGCCTGAAAACGTTTTTTATTTCCAGAAATTGTTGCCGGCAGGCTTCCATAGAATATCGGGATATTCAGCTTGAACCGACTCTACACTGGCAGGATATTTATCCAAAACAGGTCATTTTTTGTGAAGGATACCATGCGACACTAAATCCCTGGTTTTCGTGGCTCCCCTTTCAACCGGTTAAGGGAGAGATTTTAACGCTTCAACATGAGACCATTTTGCCAGATAAGATCCTCAATTATGGTAACTGGCTAATCCCGTTAAGCTCCAATCAAATCAGGATAGGTGCCACATTTGACAGGGTGAACCTGGATATTCACGCTACTGAAGTTGGGAAAAATATGTTACTTGACGAGGTTAGAAAGCTTTCTCCCAATTTAGGGAACTCTATAATTACCAATCATCAGGCAAATATCCGTCCCTGCACATTAGACAGAAATCCCTTTATCGGCCACCACCCTGTGTGCAATCAACTTGGGATTTTCAACGGTTTTGGGGCAAAAGGGAGTCTGCAAATACCCTGGTACAGCAAACATTTTGCCAATAATCTTTTAGAAGGAAATCCACTATCATCAACCTGCAATATCAATCGTTATTATCATAAATATTTTATAAGTCCGTGATGTTTTAAGCAGAATTCTAAATGGACTTTTCTCATCAGAGTGATTTTACTGTTTTTCTATCAATGAATAAAAGTCATTTGCAGCGGAATAGTTATCGACGTTCGTTATATACCCCAAGCTCGGCAATTGTTGGATTTGCATTGAAGCTGTCAAAAAGGATCCTGATTTTGCTCCCCCAGACCCGGCCGAAGCGATGAATTTTCACGGTATGGGAATTGCTCCCCTCAAAAACCGTTTCCCATTGCTCATGAGTAAAATATTGAATCCGGTATTGATGAATTCCTTTTTTTGCCTCAGTAATCGTAACCATATTAAATGGTTTTTCAGTACCCAAATCCACTGCATACCAGGGATCTTTCACATGAATATTCGATTCCCAATAAGTTTTAAAATCATCATCATTCCCAAGGTCAGAAATCTGCATGTCCCAACTCCAGGAAGAATCTGCAGGCTTATGTTTGGCTATGTTGGATGAAATTACAGGTGCTTCGCTAGAGGCAAGCCGGGAAACCGGACCCTCATTTTTCCATAAGGTACCTATCTCCTTCAAAAGAGAGAGCGCATTATCATCAATCAAACCTTGCTGATTGGGAGCCACATTAAAAATAAAATTACAAAACGCCCGATTTAAGGGAATAATATTCCTATTTACAATATATCCGGCATCCTTTACAGGGCTGGTCGGAAAATCTTTCTTCCAGAACCATTGGCTATTAACGGGCAGGCATGACATGGATGGTAACTGATTATTTTCCTGGTCCATTTTTTCTCCGGCATTTTGTTCATATGATTTGATATCACTATAGAATAAAGCCGAAGCAGGATACTTTGCCGCGTTTAAATCCATAACCAAACAATTTGGCTGAAGCGATTTGATCAGCAAATAAATATCTTCGAAAGGTATTTCTTCATAGCTTATTCGTGCCCAGGGGGATTCCCACCCATCGATGAAAAGTGCAGTGATCTCTCCATAATTGCTAAATAACTCCCGGATTTGTTTTTTCACCATTTCCACATGTTTTTGGGTGATATGGCCTGGCCGAAGATAATGATGGGTATCCAGAATGGAGTAATAGAGCATAACTTTTAAGCCTTTAGCGCGAAAAGCATCAATAAATTCTTTCACTACATCCCGTTTTACCGGACTTTTCATCACATTATAATCGGTCGATTTGGTATTCCAAAGGCAAAAACCGCTGTGGTGTTTGGTTGTCAGACAGCCATAACTCATATTTGCAGATTTTGCCGCGGCTGCCCATTGATTGCAATCCAACATAGTTGGGTTAAAGGCTGAGACTGGTGTATTTGGGTCAGGCCAATCGTCAGTAGAAAAGGTTGGAATATTGAAATGGATAAACATTCCGAATCTTAAGTCCGCAAATTCCTGCTGTAGAGTTTGCAATGACTTTTGTGCATACAGGTTCAGACAAAGTAATAGCGGAATAAGAGAGGCGACTGCTTTTTTCATAAACTTTATCAATTAAAAAAAGAAAGGGTCCCCTTTCTTTTCAATTTCTTTTGTAAGAAACCTTTTTTATGCCCAATGGCTTAATTGGCGAAGGTTGTTTCGAAATCGGCGAATTCGCTGAATTGCAGGTGAATAGTAAAGACGGCGCACTTTTGGAAATTCGATTTTACTAAATTCGTACCCTTCAGCCTTCAAAGCCTTTATTGCACGGGGAAGTACCCAATATAAGTGGCTTGCCGCTTTTTTTGAATCATGAAAAGTAATAATGCTTCCGGCTCTGGCAAAATCCAATACATTCTGCAAAACCTCTTCCTTTGTAATGTTCTGGTTATAATCACAGGAGATCACATCCCACATAACTATTTTATACCTGCCGGAAAGGTAACGATATTGAGCTCTCTTTAGCCATCCATGCGGCGGACGAAAAAGATTCGATCCAATAAGCCTATCGGCCTGAACGATATCCTTATAATAAGTAAGATTATCAGATTTAAGTCCTTGCAGATGGTGGTAAGTATGATTTCCGACAGCATGACCTTCATCAACAATCTGTTCAAAAATTTCAGGATACCTGAAAACATTCTCTCCAACAGCAAAAAAAGTCGCTTCAATGTTATTTTTACGCAGAAGATCTAACACCCAAGGGGTTACCTCAGGAATAGGACCATCATCAAAGGTAAGATACACCGTTTTTGAATTTTCGGGCATCCGCCAAATGGCTAGTGGAAACCATTTGGTAATATACTGTGGAAGGTGAACCTGAAGTTTAAATCTCATTCCCTGGATTATCAATCGACCCAATTTTTGCTACTAAGGGTCAAAAGTATATAATTCTATTCAGAATAAACAAATAATTTATTCTTTTAATCTCTCACCAGCTAAATCAGGCTGATAGATCACCAACATATTATTTAATCTTGTGGCAATATCATCACTGAGTGCCTTCTCACCATAGTGTCTTGAAACGTTACTCAACTCCCGCATAATATAAAACGAACGTTGCAGCTCTTCCTGAACGGATGTCCGGAATCGCGGCTCAAGAGTGAAATAATATTTCAACTCCTCCTCGCAATTTCGGGCCATTACTTTCGCCACCTCATTCCCTTTTATTGTGGCGGCAGGAAAAATATCCACCCCAAGGGATAAACTGTCGGTGGCAGCACTTTTTACCAGATCGTGTGCTGCCCTGTAATACGATTCAACCATCAGCAGGTTAAAGTAATTATAGGTCACCTTTGAATTCGGAACCAATTCGTTGCAACGATCAAGTACGGCGATGGCAGAATCACGTTTCCCCTGGTCCAGTAATCCATTGGCCAATTTGACAAAACTGTTCCGAACATTCATCGACATGCGAATATTGTTCTCATCCAGGTAAACCTTTGGATCGTTCATATTGCCCCATTTGAACTTATTGATGATGTTATTGTACATCACATCGGTACGGATACCTCCAACCTGTCCGCTCTTTAAAGGGGTCTTAATCGGAACGAGTTGGTAAGCAAATCCTTCTGCCTGAAAATATTCCTGTAAATTCAGGTATTTCTCACGTCCTACAGTAATGGCAAAATAGATTGGTCGTTTCCAGTTGTTGTTGGCAATCATATCCAGAATCATCAGCTCATCCTTGGTCACATAATTCCCGGTCAGTTTAATCTCCATCCGGGGAACAATCTTGTCGGCATCTTTCGGGTCGATCACATTGTTGGCAAGAACAGCAGCCTTGTCAACCGGATAAAACAACTGTTTGGAAGGGATAAAAGAGGCGTTATCCGCTTGTTGTAATTTAGTCCCCGTATCGTCGGAGCGGACAAAGTCCATGGCTTCCTTCAGATTCAACGGACGTTTGATCTGATCCAGTACATAAATGATATCACGTGTTCCCTGTACATACTGGTTGTGTTCAAATTTGATAGGAAGCGGATCAGATTCATAAGCCTTTCGCTTCATCTGATCAACGTACCAGTCCGTCTGAAAATAACTTAAGTTACATACCCGCACATCCGTCCTGACCCCTTCAACCATCTGGGCATACCATAAAGGGAAAGTATCGTTGTCGCCATTGGTAAAGATAATGGCATTGGGGGCACACGACTCAAGATAGTCTCGCCCGAGATCACGAGTAGTGTACCGACAGGAACGGTCATGGTCATCCCAGTTCTGATTGGCCATAAGACATGGAACAGCAATAAGTGAAAGGGCTGTGGCCACAATGGCGCTTGTTTTGGCAGGAGATACCTTCATTAAAAGCTGGTATAACGAGAGGACTCCCAGGCCAATCCAGATGGCAAAGGCATAGAAGGACCCTGCATAGGCATAATCCCGCTCACGGGGCTGAAGCGGTTCCTGATTCAGGAATACCAAAATTGCAAGACCCGTCATAATAAAAAGGGAAAGTACAACCCAGAAATCCTGTCTCCCCTTAAGTCCGGAGTTAAATTGAAAAAACAAACCGAGCAACCCAAGAATCAAAGGAAGCATATAATACTTATTCTTTCCTTTATTCTCGGCGAGCGCTTTTGGCAGATGGTTCTGATCGCCCAGCCGGATAGAGTCAAGGAAATTAAATCCGGTAATCCAGTTTCCGTTTAAAATATCTCCATACCCCTGGTTGTCATTCTGACGTCCGGAAAAATTCCACATAAAATATCGCCAATACATCCAGTTGATCTGGTAAGAGAAGAAAAAGCTGAGATTCTCCATGAAAGTAGGCTTCATAATCCGTTGGGGCTCCCCTTCCCTGTTGGTAACCTGAATAGGGGTCCCTTTAATATTTGCCCAGTTCTGATACTCTTTGACATGATCCGGCGTAGAACTGTACATTCGCGGGAAAAAAGTCATAAACCGACTGTCATAATTTGCAGCTTGTTTATAATCGGCTATTTCATATCTTCCATTACGTTCAACATAGTTAGCACTTCCCTTTGAGTAAGGATTCTCGGGATCAAGTGGGGCATTAAAGTATTGACCATATAATAATGGAGTAGATCCATACTGGTCTCGGTTAAGGTATGAAAGCAACGAAAAGACATTGTCAGGATTATTCTGATCCATAGGAGGATTGGCTATTGACCGGATCATAATTAACGCATAGGAGGAGTAACCGATTAACATAACAGCTAAACCCAGAATGATCGTATTGGCAATTACCTTTTTCTTTTGGATAGTATATCTTACTCCCCAAACAATCAAGGCAATTATCAGCAGCATATAGATAATTGTGCCGGTATTATAAGGGGCCCCGATTCCGTTGACAAAAAGCAGCTCAAACCATTGAGCCATGATTAAAACTCCTGGAATAAAGAGATATAACACAAAAGCGACTAATAAAATCGAAATAACAACTGCAATAACTACACCCCAGCGAGCGGTTTTATATTTCCGGAAATAATATACCAGAACAACTGCGGGAATAGCCAATAGATTCAATAAGTGAATGCCGATCGAGAGTCCAATCAGATAGCTGATAAAGATAAGCCATCGGTTTGCGTACTTATCATCAGCTTCATTTTCCCATTTCAAAATGCACCAGAGTACAAGGGCAGTAAATAGGGAAGACATGCCGTAAACTTCGGCCTCAACAGCTGAGAACCAGAAAGTATCGGAAAAGGAATAGGCCAATGCACCAACGGCTCCGGCACCTAAAATAGCAATCATTTGTGGCAGGGAAGGATCAGAATCCCTCTCTCCCATTATTTTGCGGGCCATATGGGTAATGGTCCAAAAGAGGAACAGGATGGTAAAGGCACTTGCCAGGGCTGTCAATATGTTACACATCAGGCCAACATGAGCAGGATTATTGGCAAACATGGTAAAAATACGTCCCATGATCATAAAAAGTGGGGCACCTGGTGGATGACCGACCTGAATGCTAAAGGCAGTTGTGATAAATTCCGGACAATCCCAGAAACTTGCTGTTGGTTCAATTGTACTCAGGTAAACAATTGCTGCGATAAGAAATATAAACCATCCCACGGCAGTGTTATAAAACCTAAACCCTTTTATCTTCATAATCAATTTATTGTGTTTTTCCTTTAATGTTTGTTTCCATATCGTATAATAAATCGAATAACAAAAAAGCATGCGAAGATATTAATAA
>Ga0364886_10096_pt1 | contig 57563 bp, 48 predicted proteins | sample ExccelJu500001D3_4_FD_206926 | JGI IMG/M metagenome (GOLD analysis project Ga0364886, IMG submission 206926) | Enriched cells from Trout Bog Lake Hypolimnion, Wisconsin, USA - BchlTB.July23.5000.01.D3 | ecosystem: Environmental > Aquatic > Freshwater > Lake > Hypolimnion/Profundal zone | place... | reverse complement strand
CCAAGTCTCCAAGGCTACCTGATTAAAAATACAAATTCAATCAGTTGGTTAAAAATTGCGGCTTATAGCCAGATATGTCTTTTTCAAACCACTGCCAAATGTGTAGACATTTCATTGGTGAATACAATCAGATACAAACGGCAGAAGATTACACTTATGCACATCTGACGGCTATTTCCGATAGTGCCAACTTCTGTGCCTGTGGCGCACGCCAAGATTTTCTGCGTAGGATTATATATTGATGCCCAAATATTTACCCTAACAAAACTAACCAATAACGATTAAAATGGTAGTTCTACTGGACTAACTAAGCTCCCCACAATAACTGGAGACAATAATGGCTATAAACGCCGACGAATTTAAAAATGCATTGCAACTGTGGGCGAGCGGCGTGACCGTTGTGACCACACATTCCGAAAAATATGGTGCACAAGGCATGACGGTGACGGCGTTTAGCAGTGTATCAGCTAATCCACCGCAAATTTTGGTGTGTCTAAACAGTTCAGCGGACACCGGCGAAGGTATTGCTGAAAGCCAATGTTTTGCGGTAAATGTGTTGGATGCCGAACAACAAGATTTATCTGGTCAGTTTGCTGGGGGCAGTAGCCAAGAACAGCGTTTTGCCAGCACTGATTGGCAACACGGAATAACCGGCGCCCCCATTTTAAGTGCCAGCCTGATGTCCTTGGATTGCAAGGTAGTGGATAAGGTGCGTGCTGGTACGCATTGGATTGTGATCGGTGAGGTACATGAGGCGATCTGCCGCGAGGGAACGCCGCTGTTGTATTATCGGGGCGGGTATCGGTTGCTGGCTGACAGCTAGCCCACCGCCAGAAGAGGCATGTTTGGTTTTTCAGCAGTGGGGGATGGACAACCGTCAACGCCGCACGCCAGCATATAAATCCGCCAGGCTAATGTCACCTTCCACGCAATCAAAGCGTATCGAATCATCCCGGCCATATTGGCTTAGCAGCCAATCTTGCGTATTGGCTTGGCGGGTGTATTTTTGCACGCGGCACTTGTCTTGGGAGACTAGGCAATATTCTTGGACAGTGGTTGATAGGGATTCTATAATACGCTTAATTTTGTAGCACTGACAGGAACGTTTGGCGGGTGTCACTGGCTATATTGGGAAATGCCCTGTTCCGCCTTGATAAAAGATTTGTCTTTTGATCGCCCGATCATGCGTTGATAATTGATGTCTTTTTTATGTCGGGCATTTATCGCGTGCCATAGGTGCAAAACAGGGACGCAAAACCGGCCTTCCTTACGCTTTATCCCGGCATTGATTAAGCGAATGGCAAAATCACTGTCCTCGTAACCCCATCCATAATATATTTCATCAAAGCCATTGATTAAAAGAACATCATTTTTATAAACGCCAATATTGCAGCCAAGCACTTTGCTCCATCTGTCCGCTTGTAGTGTCCTTAAACAGCCTAACGGTAATTTGATTAATGGGATTAACCGATTGATGTCACGTTTCAACCAATGCAAAAAAAAATAATATAAATTATTTTTATAAAAAGCCCTTTCATTAGTGAAAATAGTGTTGGTAAATTGCTCGCCGATTAATACCCTGTTGCCCGCCACAAAATGTTTGTGCCGCATTAGTTTTCTATGGTTCTTAATAAACGAAGGCCGGACAATACAGTCACCATCCAAAAAAATCAAATAGCCGCCGTTGCTGGCCAAGGTGGCCTTATTCCTGATAGCGCTTAGTCTGAATCCTTGGTCTTCTTGATAGGCATGATAGATTTTTATTTCATCCGCTTTGGTAATATAAGCATCGATCAAACGCCGGGTGTCCTCAGTTGAGCCATCATCAGCAATGATGATTTCAAAGTACCGGTCTTCCTGTGCGAGCAAGCTGCTTAAACAAAGGTCTAAGGCTTCGGGCCAGTTATAGGTGGATACAATGACGGAAATTAGCATTATGTCAGCGGTTGTTGGGGGTTTGATTTTTGATACTGTCTACGCCACACTTTTATTTTTGCGCTGACAGTCCGGTGCAAAGCAAATATAAAATCATTAGCCAGTGCTTTGCGTATATTTTGCGCATCTTTGTAGTCAATATTATGACAAAAGGGTGATTTGCCCTGTTCCATAGCCTGTAAAACGCTTTCCACATCATTGAATAAGCTCTGTAAAAAAATGGATTTAGCCTGTTGTGCCAGTTCCTGTGCGGTCGCCTTAGGGAAAAGATAAGCATTTTTTACCGTGGAAAGATATAAATAACAGGCAAAATAGTCAAAGCAAAGTTTTGTTGATGAGCTTAAGCCTTGTTGTTCAATGAACGCTTTAGCGGGCAATAACACACCAGAAAAATCACGGCAAGATTGGACTGAATGCTTTTTGGTCACACTGTCCGGGTGTTGCCGGTAGTCAATTAACGCGTAGGGCAAATAAACTAACGTGCCACAACAACTCAGAAGCTTTGGCACGGTCGCAATATCTTCAAAAAAACGATGTGGCGGAAACAAGGGTTGGCCAATTTTTTTATAAATGTCCATTTTAAAAACCTTGAGCCAAGCATACATTTTTTTGCTGACAAAAAAATGGTTTAGAATGCTTTCCTTATCTGAAATCAGGATATTGGCAGGGTAGCCTAATTGGGCATATTTTCGTGTGTTTTTGGAGGGACACCAGTAATTATAATCAAAAGTGATCACATCAGGGCGTTTTTCCACTATGGTGGTGTCCAACAGATCAAGGGCATTAGTCAATAAAATATCATCGGCATCCAATAGCAGGATATATTGTCCTGTTGCCAGGGCAATGCCGTTGTTCCTGGACACGGACAACCCTTGGTTGGTTTGGTCAATTATCTTTAAGTTGACACTGTGGCTTTGTTTCAGTGCGTCCAATAGCCAAGCGGTATCGTCGGTTGAACCGTCATTGACAACAATAAGTTCGTGGTGCGGTTTCATCTGCCGCAACACAGAACCTAGGCAATCATTGAGGGTCGATTGGGCATTATAGGCAGGGATGATGATTGAAATTAGGTTCATGTTTGCGGGTTATAAGCGTTCACTTTCCTGCCCATGTCAAGCCCTGCCGGGGCAACAACACAGCCATTGCTGGTATCATAAGGTTTTGCCAAGCGGGAATACATCGGGTCTCCATTAATTGCTAAAGAAAAACTGCACTTTTAAAATTCAGAAGGACGGTAAATGTCGCTTAACGTGGCATCCTTGCTGAAAATGCGGTGTTGGCATCAGGAGCGGCAACAATTGGCGGGAAGCTCGAAAAACCTCATTTTACAAAAACGCCACACCTATAAATCATTAGGTTGCTAAGCTGTATTCCGTAAAATTAGTGGTTTTTCGAGCTTTCCAACATAGCATTTCCATTTTTCAACGGCCTGTTAAAGGCCGCTGATGCGAAATCCCATAAACAATTAACAAGCTATTAATAATTTTAATTTTTACTTTGGTTAATGAAGCAGCTAAAGCTGAGTTTAATAAGGACTTATAACTTGTTGATGCACCTGTTGGCAGGGTAGCTTTGTTCTTCCAGCGAAACGTTGTACAAGTACACGGATTGGTTGTTGGCGTTCCCCAAACTTATCACCGGCGCTTCATATTGGCTTTCCACCGGGCCAGTGCCGCCGCGCACCCATAAACGCACCCAACCATTGTCGCACAGTTCCGCCCCGCTGTTTAATGGGCCAGCATTGCCTTGGTAGCTGATGCTATGGGAATTGAAGTCCCATGAAATTTTTCCATCGAATTGATCTGAAAATAGTAGCCGGAATTCTATCTTGGTGGCATGGTTGTTCTTGACCAAGATGCTGGCGACATAGTTGGTGTTGCGTTTAAGTGATTTTGGAAGTGGAGGGGGATTTAAGCGGCCTTCACCCTCTTCATTGCCGTCAATAATATCAAATTGCATCACTTTGCCGGCCCCTGCAAATTTTAGTGCCGGTGGTGTTAGCTTGTCGGTGGGCTGGTAAAGGTAGTTCAAGTTGATTTTTACTTGTTGCCAATGGTCAAGGTTAAAGCGGTCTTCTAAATACAAGTTTTGCGGATGCAGTTGTGGCTCTGTAAACACTAAATTGGCGTGTGGTGTGGTCTGTAAAAATATCCTGAGCCGTTCCGAATTAAGTTTTGCACCAGATAGATTAAGATGGGATGGGTCACCAAAATAATTGATGGGGTAAATTTCAATTTCAGGCATCATTACGGTTACATTTTTTTCCTCAGAAGCAACCGTATGCAGATAGTCCTTGAATTTGCCTATTAAATTATCAGGGAAATGTTGTGCAGCAGCACCATTTCTAGGGCAGCTATTGATATAGGTGGCAATATTGTTTTTTGCTAGCAGGCGGATGGCCTGTCTGTAATAATAGTCATTGATACTGCTTATTTCAAAGTTTTTTAGCTCGGATTCCAAAGCCCTGGTGTCTTTAGGGTTGAGGGCGGGTAAAGTGCCGTAGAAGTGTTGGCCTTTATTGGTGCGTGTTTCAGAATATAGCCGATGATTAAATTCGTTACGCCATAATAAGCTACCCGATTTTTCGGCATCTTTAAGGTAACCTAACAATGACCCCATATAATAAGGTGGAAATTTATTAGAATATAAATAGGACTTTATATAAGCATCCAAGTCAAACAAGCTTTTTTCACCAAAATAAATTTTATTACTAAAGCGTCTAGATGTGTTTAATATATCGATCAAGTCACGGTACGAAAGTAAATTAAACTCAACGGCACGATTCCAAAAATTATTTACATCACCTTCATAAGTAAATTTGTACGGAGTAAAAGAGAGTAAAACTGCTTTAGGCTTGTGCTGGCAGTCTAGCATTTTTTCCACAATGAAATAGGCGGCTACGGGTGTGGCACCGACAAGACCAAGGTTGCGTACTTTAGGGCCTAACTCAGATGGCAGATAACCTGCAATTGGCGTTGAATCACCAATGATTGCAATGTCACCGGTGTCGCAATCTTTGATATAGTCCAGATGCGCTTTGAAGACTTGCTCATCACCGCCTAAGAAAAATGCCGGATATTTCGACGTGATCAGCCAAAGCCCCAAAAATAGGCTGGCAAACAACAATACAAATGAAATTAAATAATTCCGCATAATTGGTTTTTTTATTGTCCTGTCAAGTGGCGTAAACCAGTGGGTTGCCATTAATTAACGCACCGGTTGGCCGGTAAACTTTGTTGCTCAAGCGAGACGTTATACAAATAAACAGACTGGTTGTTGGTGTTCCCTAAACTTAACACCGGCGCTTCATATTGGCTTTCAGCCGGCCCGGTGCCGCCACGTACCCACAAACGCACCCAACCATTGTCGCAGAGTTCCGCCCCACTGTTTAAGGGGTCGGCATGGCCTTGGTAACTGAGGCTGTTGGTGTTGAAATCCCAGGTTACTTTGCCGTCAAAATGGCCCAAAAACAGCAGCCGCCATTCCACTTTATTGGCATGGTTGTTTTTGACCAAGATGCTGGCGACATAATCAGTGTTGCGTTTTAGTGGCAGGGTGGTTGATGGGTTTAATCGGCCTTCGCCGTCTTCGTTGCCGGCAATAATGTCAAACTGGGTGGCTTTGCCAGCCCCTGCAAATTTTAGTGCCGGTGGGGTTAGCTTGTCTGTGGGTTGGTAAAGGTGCTTCAAGCAGATTTTGACTTGCTGCCAATGGTCAAGGTTAAAGCGGCTTTCTTCATATAAGTTATGGGGAAGCAATTGTTGGTCTTTAAACACCAAGCTGGACTGAGGAGTGGACTGTAAAAATGTTCTGAGCCGTTCCGAATTCAGTTTGGCACCGGCTAGGTTGAGATGGGTGTTGTCGCCAAAATAACGGGCCGGCAAAATTTCTATTTCTGGCTTCATAGGCGTTGCCTTATTTTCTTCGGCAGCCACCTTAATAAGATAGGTTTTGAATTGGCCCAGCAAATTTTCTGGATACTTTTGTGCGGCAAATTCATTTCTAGGGCAGCTGTTCAGATAAGTGGTTATGTTATTTATTGCCAGTAGCCGGATCGTCCGGCGCAGATAATAATCATTGAGCGGGTTCACTTCATAGCTGTTGAGTTCTGACTCCAAATCCCTTGCATGGTCGGGTTTAAGCGCGGGTAGGACACCAAAAAAATGTTGGCCATTATTGGCGATCGTTTCATTGTAAAGCCGAAGGTTAAGGTCTTTCCTCCATAATAAGCTACCGGTTTTTTTTGCATCTTTGATATAGCCAATAAATGACCCCATAAAATAAGGAGGGAGTTTATGGGAATATAAATAGGACTTTATATAAGCATCCAAGTCAAACAAGCTTTTTTCGCCAAAGTACACGTTGTCATTAAAGCTTCTGGATACCTTTAAGGTATCGATCAAGTCATGGTAAGACAATAAATTGAATTCCACGGCACGCCGCCAAAAAATTTGGTCGTCGCCCCTTGCGGTGAACTTAAACGGGGTGAAGGATAATAAGACTGCCTTAGGCTTGTGTTGGCAGGCGAGCATTTTTTCTACAATGTAATAGGCATCTACCGGGGTGCTGCCGCCCAAAGAAAGGCTGCGGACATTGGGGCCTATCTCTGACGGCAAATAACCGGCAATCGGCGCGGAATCGCCAATGATAGCGAGGTCACCGGTGTCGCAATCGTTTATGACATGCTGATGGGCTTGAAAAATGGCCGCATCCACATCCATGAAATAGGTTGGGTATTTCGATGTGAGCAACCAAAGCCCCAAAAACAGGGCGCTAAACAACAATGAAAATGAGAGTAAATAATTACGCATTGCTTGTGAAGGACTAAAAGCGGAAATACAAAAATTCAGTGGTGCCGGTGACCGATAGTACTGATATTAAGCAGGTGATGGCCATTAGTAACCCCCAAGCGATGCTGGGTTGCCATTTAAAGTCCAGCAATGCAGGTTTGGCTTTTGAGTGCGCCAATGCCGGTTCATAATCGGAAAACAGTTGCAGCACATTGGGCATCGTAAAAATGACCCATAATGCACAAAGGATGCTGATAGCATTGCCAGCGTGCCAACTGCTGAGGGTGGCCATTGCCTGATGGAAAAAATTATTGGTCAAATCCAGATAGGTTTCAAGCGCACCCAGATTAAGGCTATGGGCGTTGGCATGGGCGGCATCAAAGGTCATGGATTTTAAGATATTCAAAGCGTCTTCAGGATTGTTGGCCCTAAAAAATATTAAGGCTACGATAACAGCCATATTGGTCAGTATGATTTTCCAACATTTATCAAGCCAATTGATAAGTTTGGAAGAAATGGCTTTTTTTGCGGGGCAGTAAGCCTTAAATATATGGTTAACAGAAAGATACGTCCCGTGCAGCAATCCGTAAATGGCGAACTGGATACCAGAGCCATGCCAGATACCGGCAAGTAACATGGTGACCAAAGTAGGAAACACCATAATGGAAAATAGTGCCGATAAATCCTTTTTTGCCGTGGCGATGGATAATTTTCTTTGGATGCGGTAACGGGTTACGGATATAGCTATGGGGTTGTACAGATAAAGCGTTAAGTAGCGGGTCAGCGACATGTGCCAGCGTTGCCAAAAATCTATAATGTTGCTCGCTTTGTAAGGCGAGTCAAAATTGGCGGGGAAGCGGATATTGAACATTTTGGCCAACCCCAATGCCATTTCGGAGTAGCCAGAAAAATCAAAATAAATCTGGATATAATAAGACAATACCCCGCACCATGCTTCAGTACGGGTCAGCTCGTGGGTATTGTTGAATAGCTGGGTGACGAACGGGATGAACTGGTCGGCAATCAATACTTTTTTTGCTAGCCCCAGTGTGAATATTGAAAAGCCGACGGTCAAATTGGTGACGTTGATTCGGTAAGTGCTGTCGTTGGCAAATTGCGGCATGATTTCCTTATGGTGCAGGATGGGGCCGGCGATCAGATGCGGAAAAAAGGTGACAAACAGCACATAATCAACAAAGTTATAGTTTTTGGTGATGGAGGCTTTGCTGTCAATCAGATAGCCAATTTGGGTAAAGGTAAAAAAAGAAATGCCCAGTGGCAATACGCTGCTGCCAATGGCGGGCCCCGGCATAAGCCCTAGGTCTTTTAGCCATAAGGTCAAATCTAAAAAGTATTTGTAGTAGCCCAGCACCGACAAGTTGATGGTTATACCTACGATTAACAATATCAGTGCCAGGCGGTCTTTGGCTACGTTTTTTTGGATCAGGTAGCCAAGGATGTAATTGAAAAGGATGGAGCCACACAAGATGATTAGAAATTGGGTGCCCAACCAATTGTAGAAAACAATTGAAATGAGCCCTAGCCATGCCGTAGCCAGTTTTTTTTGGATTCTACCCAGTACAAAAAAAAACACTAATGAGATGGGTAAAAAGAAAAAAAGAAATGATATTGAATTAAATAGCATAGTGGTGCTGGATTGGTTCTGGGGATATTAAGCCAGTTATGTGGGGGGTGACCGCGCCTTGATTAACAAGGCTGAAGTCCTCCCCCACGTTAATTGGGCTGCGGTTAAAGTTGTGACTTAATCAAGTCTATCAAACCGCCGATATTCTTAGCTTCTTCCAATTCCGCCATACGGAATTTGATGCCGAAACTTTGTTCTATCGCCACGATAATGCTGATATGGTTCATGGAATCCCAGTTTTGCACATCTTCGGCACTGGATTCATGGGTTAATACAGCTTCGTCGTCGCCGGTGATATCGCGGATGATGGTGCTTACTTTGTCCAGTATTTCGTTATCGTTCATGATTGTGGTATCTGCTTTAGGGTGATGTGATGGGGGGTTTCAAGGAAGTTGCTGATATTCAGCTCCCAGGTGGTGCCTGCGTGTGGGTTTTTAGGTTCGGTTTCAGAAAAGCCCAATTTTTTATAATGATCCGCCACCATGCCATTTTTTTCGGTGGGGAGGTATTCGCCGACCAGACGGGAAATGCCGCGTTGTTTGGCGGCGGCAATCAATAAGCCCAAGGTGGCGTTTTCCACGCCGCGCCCTAATACCCGGCAACTCATTAGCCACGTGTGGATGGCTAATGTGCCGTTTGGGGTGGCGTTGGCAATGATAATTGAAATGATGCCATTGTCGCCGTACTTGTCCAACAAGCGCAATTGCAGGGTGACAGTGTCTGGATTTCCGGCAAAAAATTCCACTTCATCCCGCGACAGGCGTTGGGTGGTGAGGTTGAATTGGTTGGTTTTGTTAATCAGTTGGGTGACACGGGTCAATGATTGGTCATCAAAAGCGGACCATTCCAATAGCATGTCCAAACTGCTTAAATAATCGTCAATATTGCCGATGGCTTTTTGTTCGCTGATGCGGATGGCGTTTGCTTGGTATTGTTGGGTGCGTGCCAAGTCATCATGGGTGATGGCGATAGCTTCAAAGTAGCCGCCGGATGATAGGCACGGGGCGTAATAGGCAGGGTCTACCGGCAGTTCAGGCACTGCCACCTGTGGCAGTTCTGAGCGTACTTGGTTACGCTCAAACGGATTGTCGTCGACAAACACCAGCGAGTCTATGCCAATATTAAGCTCTTGGGCGATAAAGCGCAGGTTGCTGGCCTTGTCATTCCAGTTGGCGACGAAATGGGCGATATGTTCACGCTTCAGCACCATTTCATTATGTTGCTCAAACGGTTCAAGGGCATTTTTTTCGTCATTTTTGGAGCAAACCGCCAAAATGACCCCTCTTCTGGATAAGTTTAGGATGTAGCGTTGGAAAGCCAAATGCGCCTCACCCACCGGGCTGCCTTGCCCCAGTTTTATGCCGTCCAGGCCATCATCACCGATCACACCGCCCCACAGGGTATTGTCCAAATCCAACACCAGGCATTTATAAGAAAGCCCGTATTGGGCCTTTATCAGGCGTAACACCAGTTCGCCGTAGAAGGGGGTGGCCAACGGGCTGATTTCTTGTTTGCCTTTATACCATAGGCTGGGGTCGAACCAGCTGGCAATGCCGTAATCCATCACCGGCAGGTTTAAGTTGAGCAAATCGAACTTTTCCTGCTGTGATGCGGTTTTTAAGGCGTTATTGATGCTGTCAACGATGGTCAGTGGCGACCCCGGCAGATGGTGTTCATTGTTGCCCATTAGCAGCGGGGCAATGGGCAATAGGGTTTGTTGGATGATGTGGCAATTAAATGCGCTGCGCGCCAAATCACGGACAAGCTGTAATTCCGCGAGTGCGCCATTGACCAGCGCATCCGGCGCATGCAGGTCCAAATCGGATATGCGGGTGCCGAGCAGTTGTTCGGTTGTCCAAGAGATTAACACCACATCAGGTTGGAAGGCATGGAGCGGTGATGTGGGGTCGGTCAGGTTTTGCAAGGCCATGCCGTAATCATGACAGAACACCTCAAGGTACAAGCCATGACGTGCACCCGCCACCCTGATGCCGGGGATAAGATGGGCAACGGTGGCCGATGCCAAGATGGCTAGCCGTAGGGTTTTGACGTTGGATTTATCGGCTAAGCTGATGGCCCTATCGAGTTTAATGGTGTTGGTGAAATCCAACCGGGTTTTGGCAATTGTGTTGATTTCGCCCCACATTTGATTAGCCGGTAGGCTTTTCAGGTTATTGATCGTTGTGGCTATGTTTTCATTGCACGGCAGATAGTCAAACCATTTCAATTTATTTCTCCTATGGGTGTCGTCAGTTAATAGCTGGCATCGGATGTTACGCATTATGCTGAGCCAAACCCAAATGTTGGATTGGGCCTATACGTTGGTAAAGCGTATTCTGAGCTTCTCAATGGCGTTGTGATTTTTGGTGAACAAAAACAGTTATTAGATAAACGCAAAAATTTTGCAAAGAATTTTTCTTGTCATGTGCTGCAATGTAGCCTTCTTTAGTGGATGCATATCCATACAAAACTTACTTATAAAGGAAAATGCCTTAAAATGAAGCGTGGATTCAACTCCGAAATGCAATTGAAATCACCCAGATTGGGGGAAGGGTAGCTGTTATAGTCGCCGACATTTTTCAATTCGACCAAAGGCGAGAAGCGCATGAGAAATTACGGACAGCGCAATATTAGTTATTAAGCGATAGGTCTTATGAAATTTCAACATGATAGCAGCATAACATTTGAGCTACAAGGTTTTGGGGGTTATTGTGGTGCATTTTGCTCCGGCTGTTGCACGGCCCGCCTGTTCGCCCCCTTCCAGCCGTAATAGGCAATATACACATAACACAACAGCGGCAACACAAACGCGGTTTGGATACCCACCGCATCAGCCAAGCCACCTTGCAGCAGCGGCACAATGGCACCACCCACGATAGCCGTGCATAAAATACCCGAGCCTTGTCCGGTATGTTCGCCCAAACCGACCAAGGCCAGCGAGAAAATGCTGGGAAACATAATGGAGTTGCATAAGCCAACCGCCAAAATAGTCCATACCACCCAGCTGCCATTGCCCAATAGGGTCAGCAACAGCAGTGTGGCGGCGATCAGCGCATTAATCGCCAGTACCTTGCCGGGCTTAAATTTTTGCAAGGCGACGCCACCCACAAACCGCCCCAGCATGGCACCGCCCCAATAAAGCGACACCATTTGGGCGGCTTGCTGTTGTGCCAGTCCGCCCCTTTCGGTCAAAAAACTGACCAAAAAACTACCGATGGACACTTCCGCCCCGACATATAAAAAAATGCCCAGTGCACCCAACAGCAAATGCCGATGCTGCCAAATTTTTACGCCGCGTGGGGAATCAGCCGGTTTTTGGATAACCGGCAGACGCAACACCATAAAAATAAACGCCAGGCCAAACAACGCCGCTGCCAGTAGTAAGTAAGGGGTCTGCACCGCTGCCGCTTCGGCGCTTTGGTAAGCCGCCAATTGCACGGCATCCAAGCACTGCAATTCATCCGCCGTTTTAACCGTAGTGCCCAAAATAAAGGCTGCTCCAAAATAAGGGGCCAAGGTTGTCCCTAGGGAGTTGAAGGCTTGGGTGAGGGTCAGGCGGCTGGAAGCGGTTGCTGCGTTGCCCAGCAGGGTGACGTAAGGGTTGGCAGCCACTTGCAACAAAGTAATGCCCGAAGCCAGTACAAAAAAAGCCCCTAAAAACAGTGGGTATTGCCTTAAGGCAGCGGCGGGGTAAAACAACAGGCAGCCGCTACCGGCAACAGCCAAGCCAATGACAATGCCGTATTGGTAGCCTATTTTTTCCACCAACTTGCCGCTAGGTGCGGACAACAAAAAATAAGCGGCAAAAAAACAAAACTGCACCAACATCACTTGCGCGTAATCCAATGTGAACACCGCTTTTAAATGCGGGATAAGGATATCATTCAGGCACGTGAGAAAACCCCATATAAAAAACAGGGAAGTCAGGATGCTAAGTGCGCCCAGTGGATTTTTAGTGGCAGCGTCGGTCATAGCCTATCGCTTACTATTGTCCAATCACGCATAGTCAGCATTTTCACCGGCACGGACATCAAATTCTATTTTCCAGCGTCCGCCGTCTTTTTGTGACACGGCTTGCAATTCCAATGTACCCACTTCAGTGACAGCGGAACATAAATGCACCGGAATCACCTCGCCGGGTTTGCGGCCTTCTTCCGGCAGGGTGATTTCAATTTCTGCCAGCTCTGCCAACTCATCCTCATGCCAATAATCCAAACGCGTCCCTACCGTATCTTCGCGGCGGGTGTTGGAAGCAAAAAAACGGAAGCGCACCGGCTCACCCACCACCAGACCAAACTCGTCGTCCGGCAAGGTCTTTTCGGTGCCTTCTTCCATGCCAAACGGGGCAATGCACAACGCTTCTATTTCCGGTGCTAAGCCGGGGACGGCTGGCATGGCACTTTCAATGCCGACATAATAAGAGGCCGCTGTGCCGCCACGGATACGCACACCTTTGCCGCTACGGACAAAGCCATAATAGGCGGCGCCACGGGCCACCGCCAAATCCAAATCGGCACCTTCCAGCAAACGCGCAGCCGGGGCCTGTTCGTTGGCCAGCCAAGTGTTCAACACCTGCATCAAGCGTTCCGCCAAGGCTTGGGCTTTTAACACGCCGCCATTAAACAACACTGCTGTGGGATGCAAAAAGCTTGCGTGTCCGGGCAGGTTTACACCGGATAAATCCGCTGTGGCATGTTGCTGTTTCGACAAAAACGCCGCCAAATGGCGGGTTATGGCGGCATCTTGGGCATAGGGCAAACCGGTTGCCCTAAGACCCGCGCGGGTACGGCTGATCGGTTTGTCACTGACTGCCACCACCGGCAAAAAGCCCTCCACCAGCACTCGGTTGACTTCGTCGCGGGTCAATTCCGTGCGTAAAGTGCCGCCCATCAGCGATGAACCGCGATTGGCGACCACAATAGGGATGTTGTCGGCATCGGCAACGGTGAAAATTTTCTCTTTGGCATCACGGCAACTGTGCGTGAGCGCCTGTATTTGCCAAGGCTCCAGCCGTTTGCCGTCTTGTTCCAACTTGGCTTTGACGGTATAGGCCAACGCCAAGTCCATATTGTCACCGCCCAGCAAAATATGGTCACCCACCGCGACACGGGTCAGTTCCAAATTGCCTTGTTGTTCGGTGACGGCAATCAAAGACAAGTCGGTTGTGCCACCGCCCACGTCCACCACTAAAATAATGTCACCGCAGCGGGCTTGTTTGCGCCATTCGCGGTTTTTTTCAATCCAGCTGTACAACGCAGCTTGCGGCTCTTCCAGCAAAATGGCCTGTTGCAAACCGACCGCACGGGCGGCCTCCACGGTCAGTTCACGGGCGGCCGGGTCAAACGAGGCCGGTACAGTGATCACCAAATCCTGCTCGGCAAGCGGTGCGTTAGGATGCAGGTTATGCCAGGCATCGCTGAGGTGCTGCAAATAGGCTACCGATGCTTGGAAGGGGGAAATCTTGGTGACTTCATCAGGGGCTTCAGCAGGTAAAATAGCGGCTTTGCAATCAACACCGGTATGGCACAGCCAGCTTTTGGCACTGGACACTAGCCGGATAGGTGTTTTGCCGCCCAAGTTGCGGGCAATCTCACCTACCAAAAATTCCGCTTTGCCCGTCCACGGCAAAGCGGTCGAACCCTCTGCCAATTCTGCCGCATGGGCTTGGTACAAAAACGACGGCAATTGCAACTTGTCTTCGACCATGCTGGGCGAAGTCAATTGCGGAATACCCATCACTTGTTGGCTAAAATCCAGCGGGTCGATATTATCAATATTGGCATAAGACAACACGCAATGCGTAGTGCCCAAGTCAATGCCGACTGAGAAACGTTTGCCGCCAGACTGTGCTTCAGGATTGCCGGAGATAGGCGTTATGGGTGCAACCATGGGTGTCACGGACGGCACGGGGGCGGCAGATATATCAGTTGCCTGCACCTCAGCCATTACCGGTTGCGGGGCATCCGCAAACGAAGCGGCTGGGACGGGCGTTTCTGGGATAGGGCGTGGCTCTGTCGTATTGGCTTCAGGCTTGGTGTCCTGAATTTTTTTTAAATGGTCAAATAAACTCATAACTCAATCTCAGCCGGGGCAATAACCGCCGCATTGTAGCCTTGGGTCAGTTTGGGCAGGCGTGTATCCGTCACTTGCCAACCTTTATGTATCAGCTTGCCGGTAAACGGCGCACCACCCACGATATTGCCGGTCAGGCGCACCTGCGAAGCATCAAAACCAGCGGGCACTGTGACGGATTGGCCTTCCGTTTCGGTCTTCACCGGCGCCAAGGTAAAATGCCCCAAAATGGCTTTATGGCAACCTTCGTGGACAACACGCGCCACCATGCCGACATCGGCATCACTGAACTGGCTAATATCTTCTTTAATAAAGTCGATAAAACGCGCCTCTTTTTGTAGCAGCCCCAATAATTGCAGGGCGGCATCGGCGCTGGCTTCTTTTAAGATAATCGGTTCTGGTGCTGGCGCGTGGACAATTTTTTCAACTTCCACGAATTTCTCAACCACCTTCACCACCGGTTCAGGGGCGGCACTGGCGGGGTTGGCAGCGGCAGAAAACGCGGCCTGGCTGCGGCGCGACAACAGTAACACCATGCTGATCAACAGCACAATCAGCAGGATTGCCAGCACCGCCACTGCCCCGGCAAGGCACACATGCCATAAATCGAAAGTGGTCGGCACAATGGATAAGTCAATGGAATATACAGTGTTCATGATGGCATTGCGTCCTGTGTCAAGTTAAGGTTGGCCCGCTTTACGCGCAGCTTCGGCAAACATCAGGTTTTGCAACACTTTACGGGTGGTTTCCATACGCATTTGTTTCAAATGGCGGTCTGCCACCACCTCGGGGATTTTCTCCGCCAAATAAACCTCGCGCATTTTGCCCAATACCGTCTCGCATTGCTTCATAATCGCATCGGTGGCATTGCGGGTATCCATTTTCAGGTAACCGCCTTTTTGCATTTCATCGATCACGCATTTTTTATAATCCAGTTTTGCCGCCTGAATTTTTGCAATAGTGTCATCAGACAGTGTGGTGTTATGCCATTCATTTTTGGCATCTTCTTTGGTGTCTTTGGCAAAAGCGCTGGTGCTTACCAGCAAAACGATTAAAAAAACTAAGTGTTTCATGCTGTTTCCTTCAAGGTGTTGAATGTTTTTATTGTTATGGTGTTATGTAAGGATGCTGACAAGCACAAATGACCAAACACATTTATTGAGCTGCATTTTTTCTGTAAATGAGTCAGTGCCAGTGCTTTCGCCAGCAACTCATCATCCAATACTATCGTGGCTTTCATGTCCACCTCCTAAGTTATCATCAAATGATACGGGTAATGTGCATTGTAGCCCGTTATTTTAACGGCAACAAACACAGGCTATGCCTAGACAGGCGTTGTGCCGGCGCACTTTCCAATTGCTTGGCTTCATGATGGGGGTAAATGCCAGCGCACGAAGTGGCAATAACGCTCAATTCCTGTTATGCCTTTTGGGCGCTACCCAGTCACCACCACAGTGAAGAAGATGTTCGCACCGTGCCGTTTAAATCCCCAACCAGCTAACCAGTATGATAAAATTTTACTGGTTGCGGCTTTGCCAGCTGGCTTAGATAATGCCAGATTGGCGGTTGCACATCGCTATAAACAGCATTCAGCAAACCTATTTAACTATTAACCTCCTACCAAACTCTTATGAACAAACCCAAAAAGATTGCGATTCTTACCGCAGGCGGCTTGGCACCATGCCTTAACTCCGCGATTGGCAGCCTGATCGAACGTTATAACGAAATTGACCCGAGCATTGAAATTATTTGTTACCGTAGTGGTTACAAAGGTTTGTTATTGGGCGATTCTTATCCTGTTACTGCAACAGTGCGTGAAAAAGCGGGTTTGTTGCAGCATTTTGGTGGCTCCTTAATAGGCAATAGCCGGGTTAAGCTGACCAACGTCGCCGATTGCATCAAACGCGGTTTGGTGCAAGAAGGCCAAGACCCACAAAAAGTGGCGGCTGACCAACTGATTAAAGATGGTGTGGATATTTTGCACACCATTGGCGGCGACGACACCAACACCGCCGCAGCCGATTTGGCGGCATTTTTGGCGCGTAACAATTACCCGCTGACCGTTATTGGTTTGCCCAAAACCGTTGACAACGACGTGTTCCCTATCAAACAATCATTAGGAGCATGGACTGCCGCTGAGCAAGGCGCCCGTTATTTTGCCAACGTGGTTGCCGAAAACAATGCCAATCCACGCATGTTGATTGTCCATGAAGTGATGGGGCGTAGCTGTGGTTGGCTGACCGCCGCCACTGCCGTTGAATACCGCAAGCTGCTGGACCGTTCCGAATGGTTGCCTGAATTGGGCTTGAACCGCAAAGCTTTTGAAGTACACGCAGTGTTCCTGCCAGAAATGAATATTGATATTGCCGCCGAAGCGGCGCGTTTGCGCGAAGTGATGGACACGGTCGATTGCGTCAACATTTTTGTGTCTGAAGGTGCGGGCGTTGAGTCCATTGTGGCTGAAATGCAAGCCAAAGGCCAAGAAGTGCCGCGCGATGCGTTCGGTCACGTCAAGCTGGATGCGGTCAATCCCGGCAAATGGTTTGGCGAGCAATTTGCTGACATGTTAGGTGCAGAAAAAACCTTGATCCAAAAATCCGGTTACTTTGCCCGTGCCGCCGCCGCTAATGCCGCTGACATACGCCTGATCAAGTCATGTGCCGATTTGGCGGTTGAATGTGCATTCCGCCGCGAAGCGGGTGTTATTGGTCATGATGAAGACCAAGGTGGCGTATTGCGTGCCATTGAGTTCCCTCGTATTAAAGGCGGCAAGCCGTTCGATGTTGATCTGCCTTGGTTTGATGCATTGCTGGCTGACATAGGCCAAAGCAAAGGTTCTAAAGTGGAAGTGGCACACTAAGCCAAACCAAAAACCTTAGGCAAACAAAAGCCCTGTCATTGCGGTGACGGGGCTTTTTTTATGGCTGCTGGTTTACAATCTGGCGGTATCACATTGAGGTTAGATGCCGGGCTGTTCGGCCAGAAGTTATCCCCAGTTCTTGTGGATAAGTCTGTGGATCGGGGCTTAACAACACCGCTAAATGACTAATTTCTGTACTATTGCCTTAATCTGGCTAATTTATAGTCAAATATTAAAATCAATGGGTTATGTTATTTTTTGGTGGTTTTTGTCAGTACTTAAGGCTTAATGTTGCTGCATGTTGGCACTTTTTAGGGTTGTGTATACCCGAATCGCAACGCATCGTTTGGCTGACCGGCTATGATGCAAGCCCATGCCAAAACACGCCGCCCCTTGCCAAATGGCGGCTGGGTCAAGTTATCCCCAGTTCCTGTGGATAAGTCTGTGGATAGGGGCTTAACAACACCGCTAAATGACTAATTTTTGTCATATTGCCTTAATCTGTCTAATTTATGGTCAGATATTTAAATCAATGGGTTACAGATGATTTGGGTTATTTTGGCGCACTAATAAGCCCTCATGTGACAGCCTTGACGCACAGTTTAGGGGCTGTGTATACCCAAATAAAAAGATGCTTTTTGCTTGCCTTGATAAGATTGCTATGGCTTAACGCCAGAAAGCCATTAATGGATTATAATCAGTGCGCTTGTAACCGATAAAGAATCAACCGCTGGCATCACCATTAGGCGGTTACATTACCCATCACGTCCTGTCAGGTACTATCCTTATGAGTTCAACCGTTATAATCATCGGCGGCGGCCTTTCCGGCGCTTTGGCCGCCATGCAGTTGGCGCAATTCCCAAATGGCCCGCAAGTGGTGCTGATTGAAAAAAACCCTGAATTGCTCGGGCGCGGGGTAGCTTACCACTACGATTTCACCCATCAGCCGCTAAATGTAGTGGCCGCCGGGATGAGCCTGTTTGCTGACAGGCCACTGGATTTTGTCGAGTGGTTGCAAAAGAACCATTTCAAATATAACCACCTGATTGATGAAGTGTCACCACAAGCCTTTATCCCCAGAAAAATTTTTGGCGATTATCTTTTGGAAAACCTGGAAAACGTCCAGCAGGCCGCCGTGGGGCGGTTGCAGATACGGATTGATGAGGCCATTTCCATTGTCGAGTTTGGGACGCGCAAAACGGTGGTGCTGGCTTCCGGTAAAGCTATCCATGCCGATCATGTGATACTGGCGCTTGGCAACTTCCCCCCCGCTGATATTTTTAAGCGCGACAACCCGCTACGCGATGATCCCCGGTATTGTGCCAATCCTTGGTCGGATAAGGTGTATAGCCAGCTTGAGGGAGGGGAAGCGATTCTTTTGGTCGGTTCCGGCCTGACGGCGGTGGATATTGTGCTGGGGTTGTTGTTAAGGAAATTTAAGGGCAAAGTGACTTTGTTATCACGGCGCGGCTGTTTTCCGTTGCCGCATGATTTGTCGCATCCGGCCTTTCAGATCAATGAACTGGCTGTTAAGCCCCCGCGCCAATTGTTGCTTTGGTTGCGCCGCCTAATCCGCAATAACCCAGATGTGCCGTGGCCTTCGATATTGGATGGCCTGCGCCCGCACACCAAAAAAATATGGTTTAACTGGACGGTGGAAGAGAAAAAATATTTTCTTCAAAAAATCAGGCCCTATTGGGAAATTGCCCGGCACCGGATTCCTGAAAAATCCTCGTCCTTGTTGCATAGTATGGCGAGTGCCGGTCAATTGGAATTGAAGAAAGGTTATCTGGTCGATGCCGCCGCCACGGATAGCGGGATTGCCATTGTTTATCGTGCCGGGCAGCAAGATGTCCGGCAAGTTTTTGATAAAGTGGTCAATTGCACAGGGCCAGAGTCGAATTACCGGAAAGTCCGTTTTCCTATTATCAGCGAGTTGATTGGTCGGGGAAAAGTCACCACTGATACTTTGGGCTTGGGCATTTTATGTACACCAGAAGGCAAAATCATTAATGCCCAAAACGAAATAGAAGCCGGGCTGTGGTGCATAGGCCCAATGCGTAAAGCGGTGCTGTTGGAAACCACAGCCCTGCGCGAGATACGCGAACAAGCGGCGGAGCTGGCACTGTTGATTGGGCAACAAAGCTAGGGTTAATGGCGTGCGGGCAAGGGTGCAATAGCCAAGTGTCCCAATGGGTTAAACACCGCGCCCTATCCGCATCGGGATGCCGGACTGATAAAATCAAGGGGTTTGCGGTTCATCGGATGGCAACACGGGCAATTAAAGCTTGATATTAAGCGAGTGCAATTTGCGGTACAGGTGCGTCCTTTCCATGCCTACTGCGGCGGACAATTTGGCCACGCTGCCGCCGCTCCTTTCAAAATGGTATTCCAGGTAGGTTTTTTCAAAATGGTCGCGGGCTTCTTTTAGCGGCAAATTGAAGAAATCCGGCACGGTGGCGGCGCTGTTGGTTTCTCCGGCCCCGTTGCCCAAGGCGGCTTTGACTTCTTCCAGTTCTATGTCTTCGCCAACACCCAGTATCATTAGCCGCTGAACTAGGTTTTTCAGTTCGCGGACATTGCCGCGCCAGCTGTAGTTGCGCAGAAAGTTTTGTGCGGCCATGGAGAAGCGGCGGAACGGCAGTTTGTCGCGGTTGACGTAATAGTCCACATAGAAGCTGAGCAGGTTGGGTATGTCTTCGCTGTGTTCCCGTAAGGCGGCGATGTTCAGGGTGACTTCGTTGAGCAGGTAGTAGAGGTCTTGCCGGAAACGCCCAGCTTTTACTTCGTCATCAAGCGGGATGCGGGTGGCGGTGATGATCCTGACATCGACGTGCACGGCTTCGCTACCGCCCGCCCGCAAGAAAGTGCTGGATTCTAGGGCGCTGAGCAATTTAAGCTGGGTTTCTTTGTCCATGTCGCCAATTTCACCCATAAACAGGGTGCCACGGTGCGCCCGCTCCAATAATCCGGGGTAAGTTTTGCCGCCCGCTTCTTTGCCAAAAAATTCAACAGCTGAATTTTCTGGGGAAATGCTACCCACCGCAACATTAATAAATGGGCCGTCGCGGTGGGCGCTGTTGTTGTGCAGGTAGCGGGCAAACAATTCTTTGCCTACGCCTGCTTCGCCGCTGAACAAGACACGGGCGTTGTGTTGGGCGAGCCGTTTCAGTTGGTCTTTGATGCGCGCCAGTGTGGCGCTTTTACCGACCGGATCAATATCGGACACCAGTTGTTGTTTGAGTCCGGCATTTTCTTGTTGCAGTTGGCTGGTTTCTAGGGCGCGTTCCACAATCAGCAGCAGTTTTGCCAGTGACAGCGGTTTTTCCAGAAAATCATAGGCACCCAAACGGGTGGCCTCAACGGCTGTTTCCACCGAGCCATGCCCGGACATCATAATGACCGGGCAAATGACCGGGTCTTCCGCCACCCACTCCTTAAGCAGGGTGATACCGTCCGTGTCGGGCATCCAGATATCCAATAAAATTAGGTGGGGGTGCAGGGATTTTTTCAATTGGCGGGCGGTGACAGCGTTTTCGGCCATAGCCACTTGGTAGCCTTCGTCTTCGAGGATTTCACCGACCAAGCGGCGAATGTCGGGTTCATCATCGACAATCAGGATAAGGGGGGCGGATGTGTGCATGGCGGTCAGTTAGGTTTGTTAAGGTGGCCTACAGGCAATTGCAGGATAAAGCCAGCGCCTTGGCTACGGTTAGCATCAACCCAAATGGCACCGCCATGTTCTTCGACGATTTTCTTGACAATTGCCAAGCCAAGGCCGGTGCCTTTGGCTTTGGTGGTGACATAGGGTTCAAAAATTTGTTCGATTTGCTCTTCTTTAATGCCCGGGCCATCATCAAACAAAGCCATTTCTATAAAATCGGTGTTGTTTTTTTGTAGCCGGTGCACGGTGATGTCTATATTGCCTTTGCCGTTGATCGCTTCCAAGGCATTTTTTATCATATTATGCAGCACTTGCCGGATACTGACCGGATCGCCTTGGATGATGAGCGGTTCCGCTGCAAATTGGGTGTGGATGGCTATGCCGGATTTTAAAGCATAAAGGGCCAATACCCCTTGGATAAGTTCCGGCAGGTCAATGCTGACGTTGTTTTTTTTCGGTGGCTTGGCATATTCTGAGAAATCATCCACCATTTCTTTCATGGCTTCAACTTGTTGCACAATGGTTTTAGTGGCACGCTGCAACATATCGGCATATTCCGCGCTAAGCTGGCTGGATAAGCGCCGCTGTAGGCGTTCGGCAGAAAGTTGGATAGGGGTCAGTGGGTTTTTGATTTCATGGGCGAGCCTTCGGGCCACCTCCCCCCAAGCGGCGTTTTTTTGCGCTTGTATCAGGTCGGTGACATCGTCAAATACGATCACCGCACCAACGCGCTGGCCTGATTGGGAAAATAACGGTGTGCCACGGCAGAGCAATTCTTGGCGTCCCTTGCTGCCCAAAAAGGCGATGCGTTGCTGCCATATATCATCGGCTTGTTCCATGAGGCGGTGCATGGATTTGAACGGCTCGGACAATTCCGGATAGCGGGTGGTCAGTTGCGGTAAAGTTTGCTCGATAAATTGGTTGACGGGGATGCGGAAAATCCGATACGCGGCTTGGTTTGCTGTGCGTATTTTGTTGTCGGCATCGAAGCTGATCACCCCGGCGGTGAGGTTGGCCAGTATGGTTTCAAGGTAAGCCCGTTGGTTTTCCACTTCTTGTCCGGCGATGCGCGATTCGTGGCTGGCTTTGGCGATACGCAAGGTCATTTCGTTGAACGACTCCACCAAAAAGCCAAGGTCATCGTGGCTGGTGACGGGCAATTGCTGGTCGTATTGTCCCGAGGCCACCGCCTGGGTGCCTTTAACCAAGGCTTTAACGGGGGCGATGATATTGCGGATACTGAAAAAAGACACCCAGATGGCCGCCAGCATACTCATCAATAACACTAATGATAACGCCAGCGAAAAGCTGATTTTTAACGAATGGCGCAGGTAGTTCAGCTCTTGGTAGCGGATAAATTCAAATTCCACCGAATCGGCCAAATCTGCAATCCTGACCGGCACGGGATATAGGGCTTGCAGGTAGTGCGGGGTTTCGCTGTTGATGGGCACAATCACCCGAATCATCAATTGGCCTTCGTATTCTGGCGTTAGGGCAACAAATTCGTTGTTTTGCCGGAGTTGCAGCCAGACGTTTTTGTCGGGCATGTGCGGCAATATTTCGCTGGGGGTGCTGCTGCTGGAGGCAATGATGCGCTCAGGGCGGGAAAATAAGGTCATTTCGGCAGCGTCTGAAAGTGCCCTAAGATTTTCCAGTTTTAAGCTGGCAAGGTGTGCGGAGGCGGTTTCCAGACTTTCTGCCGCCAGTTTGGTTTGTTTGAGATGCCAGCGCATACGTTGGTCAAGCGAGGCTTGGCTAAGTTCCAGCGAGTCCTCCATGGCCCGGTCAATTTCTACGTTGAACCAACTGTCTATGCCTTGATGCAAAAATTGCATGGAAAAATAAAAAACAATGGCGGCGGGCGACAAGGCCAACACCACAAACAGCGACACCATGCGGATGGTCAGGCGTGATCCGGCTTCGTGCTTTTTAAGTTGCAGCGCCAGCGTGTAGATGTTGGCGCAGACCAACACCAGCAATGCGATTGAGCCAATAATATTGATTAGCAATAGCCAGTTATAGATACCGCTCAGTTCGGAGGCTTCTTGGGTGGCACTGCTCATCAATTGCAGCAACAGCAACACCAGCCCAAACAAGGCCAGCACCGATAGGTTGGCGGGCAGTTTTATTTTGTCAAAGGCCATAGTGTCCACGGGCTGGATAAGGCCCACTGGGGGTCAATAGCGGCAATGGGCCGCAACGGCAAGGGCAGGCGGTCGCCATCAAAGCTTATTTTTAGTTCAGCGTAGAGGCTTTCGCCAAGGTCAATCAGAGGCTCAATCAGGTGGCTGTCAGTGACCGGCAGGTTGTGGATAGTGGACATCAGTTCCATGGCGGCCGATAGGGTGGCAAAGCTTTGGCTTTGTCCGGTTTGTGGGTTGGCCCATCGGTATTGGTTAAGCAAGGCATGGTAATCAATGCGGAAGGCTTGGTTTCGGGTCAGCAGGGTTTTGTCCCAAAACCAAGCCCGCCGTTGTTTTAGATTGATGTGCAAAGTCCAGTATAAGGGCACGCCGTTTTTTAGGGCTTCAATGGCGCGGTCGCTCAAGCGGTAGTGGATTTGTGCGGACAACAGATAGCTCCGGCCTTGTACAGCCAGCTGCGCTTGGCTGATTTCGGCTGCATAGGGGCTAGCGGCGCTGGGCAAGGGTGCCAGACCTATCAGTAATAATGCCGCTGCTTTAGTGTTTGCGCAGCAAGGCATAGTAAAAGCCATCCATACCGGCCTCGCCAGTCAAGATTTGTCGTCCGTGCAAACCGGCAATGCCCCATGCACTGCTGCCAGGCATTGCCAAAGGCTGTTCGGTTGCATCAGCATGGTCAGCCAGAAAACGGGCGATTTGTTGTTCGTTTTCTTGTTTGAAGATTGAGCAGGTGGCATATAGCAACAGACCGCCCGGTGCCAGCATAGCCCAAGTGGCCTGTAATATGGCTTGTTGGGTGATGACAAGTGGGGCTATGTCTTCGGCCCGGCGCAATAGCTTGATGTCGGGGTGGCGGCGGATAACGCCGGTGGCTGAGCAGGGGGCATCGACTACTATACGGTCGAACAATTGCCCGTCCCACCAGGTGTCGGGTTGGCTGGCATCGCCCACTTTTAAGCTGGCATGTTGGCCTAGGCGTTGCAAGTTGTCCTGCACTTGCGCCAAGCGGCTGGCATCAATGTCCACGGCGACCAGTTCTTGCAAGTGCGCTTGTGTCTCCAAGATATGTGAGGTTTTGCCGCCCGGCGCGGCGCAGACATCCAAGACCCGTTGTCCGGCCTGGGCATTGAGCAACCAAGCCGCCAATTGCGCGGCGCCGTCTTGCACGGAAACTATGCCGTCATGAAACCCCGGCAATAAATCAACCGCGACGGGGCGTTGCAAGGTAATGGCGGAGGGGCAGCAGTCGCTGGTTGTATAGCCTAGATTATGCCCGGTCATTTGCGCCAAGTAGCCTTCAAGCGTGGTTTTGGCGAGGTTGGCCCGTAAGGTCATCGGGGGTTGCTGATTGTTTTGCCGCAAAATGTCGTCTGCCTGTTCTGGCCAGTCTTGGCGGATACGCTCAATCAGCCAGGCGGGGTGGCTGCTGGCGGCTGTTTCCACGGCGTTGGCCTGTTCTTCCAGCCGCGCTTGCTCGCGCAGGTAGTTTCTTAAAACGGCGTTGATGACTGCTTTTGCCCACGGTTTTTTATTGGCTGCCACCACAGTTTCTGAGACGGCGGCATAAGGTTTCAGGCGCATGTACGCCAATTGGAACAAGCCTGCCAAAGTCAGGGTTTTTATTTCCTTGTCTTTAAGGGGTTTGTCCAGCAGTGTGGAGAGAATGAAATCGAGCCGGTGATAATATCGGCATACCCCATAGCAGAGGGCTTGGATAAAAGCTTTGTCTTGGGGGGAGTTGATATTGGCAAAAGCTTGGTCAAGCGCGGTGGTCAGTGATAGGCCATCATAGAGGACTTTCATCAATATGCGTGCTGCAATTAAACGTATGTTCACCGGATTGTTAGCCTAAAATGATGCCGTGGGGCGCATGGGAATTAAGGAACGCTTGGCTGTCTATGCGCTTGCCGCCGGGCAATTGCACTTCGCGCAGCCGCAGTAAACCGTCGCCTGTCACTACGTCCAAGTTTTTTTCTGCACAGATTACCGTTCCTGCCACCGTGTCGGGCGGTGGGGGGCTAGCATAGGGCAAAGCGTCGGCTTGCCATATCCGCAATACAGTACCCTGATACTGTGTTTGGGCGACCGGCCAGGCATTGAGGCCGCGCACTTTTCTGGCCAGCAGTGTTGCCGGTTGCGACCAGTCCAAAACCGCTTCGGCTTTGTCCAGTTTTTCTGCATAAGTCACTAAGGCTTCTTCTTGGGGTTCTGCTTGGACAGTGCCGCTGGCGATCTGGGCCAACACTTTGGCTAAGCCAATTGGCCCCAGTTGTGCCAGTTGGTCGTGCACTTGGCTAGAAGTGTCTTGTGCACCAATGGCGTATTCTTCTTTAAGCAGCATGTCGCCCGCATCAAGTTTGAGGGTGATTTGCATGATGGTGATGCCGGTTTTGCTGTCGCCCGCCATAATCGCACGTTGGATGGGTGCCGCACCGCGCCAACGAGGCAATAGCGAGCCATGCACATTAAGGCAGCCCAACGGGAACATGTCAATCACCGCTTGCGGCAAAATAATGCCATAAGCCACCACCACCATCAGATCCGCCTGTAATGCCGCCAATTGCCGGATCTCCTCAGGGTCTTTAAAGGATAGCGGTTGCCGCACCGCGATGCCCGCCGCCAGCGCCAGTGTTTTGACCGGGCTGGGCTGTAGTTTGCGTCCCCTACCAGCGGGGCGGTCAGGTTGGGTGTACACGGCACAAATGTCATGATCGGAAGCGATCAGCATTTGCAAGGTAGGGACGGCAAATTCGGGTGTCCCGGCAAATATAATCTTCATGATAGGTCATTTCCCTTTATGGATTTTTTCTAGCTTTTTCTTGATAAGCTGGCGTTTCAGTGACGACAGGTAATCGACGAACAGCTTGCCGTTCAAGTGGTCAATTTCGTGTTGCACACACACGCATAATAATTCGGTGGCTTCAAATTCAAAACTGACACCTTCCCTGTCCAAGGCTTTTACTTTGATATGTCCGGCACGTTTCACTTTTTCGTAAAAGTTGGGCACCGACAAACAACCTTCTTCTGATTCTTTTAACCCGTCTTTTTCGAGAATTTCCGGATTGATCAGGCATAGCGGGCTGTTTTTTTCTTCACTGATATCAATCACAATCACCCTTTGCTGGACATTGACTTGGGTGGCAGCAAGCCCTACCCCCTTGGCGGCGTACATGGTTTCAAACATGTCATCGACCAGTTTTTTTACTTTGCCGTCAATATGGCTGACAGGTGCGGCGGGCTTCCTTAAACGTTCGTCAGGAAACTCGAGAATGGTTAGCAGGCTCAACAATCTCTCCTATAGGATAATGTAATAGTGAAATTCTAGCTGAATTCATCTAAACTTAGAACGTAGCCGAGGCAACTTTAAAGGATATTGGCCGGTATGTCGGCAAATAAATTTTTTAGGCCATGGCATCAACTTGGTTTATGGGGGCTGGCTGCTGTAAGGCACACCCTTTGTAAGACTGCTGAACCAATTGTGCCAGCATTCATGGGGCGACTGCCCTCTTCCCACATTTTAGATAACAAGCCAAGGTCCTGAACATTTCCGCCTCCATAGCCACCGCGACAGAAGATATTAAGTTTTGGCTTGCATTGTTGCGTGTGCCGGGCTTAGGCTGCCGCACTTTCCTTAAAATCCTGCAAACGCATACGCCTCCCGAGTTGTATACGGAACCGCCGCGGGCTTTAGCGGCGTTGGGTTTGAAGGAGGTGCTGGTCACCGCCATCAAAAACCCCGATTGGGCGGGTATTGAACAGGATTTGTCGTGGTTGGGGCAACCCAACAATGCGGTCATTACCATTAATGATGCGGCTTATCCGCCGCTGCTGAAAGAAATTGCCGACCCGCCGCCGCTGTTGTTTGTGCGCGGTGACGGGCAGTTACTGGGGTTGCCGCAGCTTGCCATGGTCGGTAGCCGTAACCCGTCGGCCCTGGGCAAAGAAACGGCCTTCAGCTTTGCTAAAAGCCTTAGCCAGCAAAGCTGGGTGATAACCAGTGGTTTGGCCTTGGGTATTGATGCCGCCAGCCACCAAGGGGCATTGGCGGCTGGCGGCCTTACCATTGCGGTTGCCGGAACGGGGTTGGACCGGGTTTATCCGGCGCAAAACAAAGACCTTGCCAATGCGATTGTGGCCAGCGGGGCCATTGTTTCGGAATTTCCGCCCGGCACCACGGCTAAAGCCAACCATTTTCCCCGCCGTAACCGCATTATCAGCGGACTTTGCCAAGGTTTATTGGTGGTGGAAGCCGCCAAACAAAGCGGTTCTTTGATTACGGCACGGATGGCCTTGGAACAAAATCGGGAAGTGTTTGCCATTCCTGGCTCTATCCACAATCCTTTGGCCCGTGGTTGTAACGCATTGATTCGCGACGGTGCCAAATTAGTCGAAACGACGCAAGATATTCTTGAAGAATTAAGTCAATATATTCAATACGATGAAATTGAAACACCAGTGTTGGGGCAATCAATGCTTGACCTGGAGCAACAAAAATTATTGAATCTAGTCTTGTTCAGCCCGACTTCCATCGACAGCTTGGTTGAAAATGCCGGATTTTCGGTTGAAACCGTCTCATCCCTGTTATTACTTTTAGAATTGCAAGGTTACATCGAGGCAATCGCTGGCGGTTGCTATACCCGTATAAAATAAACAACCCCTATCCCCAATGAAAGAAAATATTTTTGATGTCCTGATGTATTTGTTTGAAAACTATATGGAAGAGGAGCTGGAAATTCTTCCTGACAGTGATGTCATTAAAGTGGAATTGCAAGAGGCAGGTTTTGAAACGTATGAGGTCAATAAGGCTTTCGATTGGTTGGAATCACTTAGCCAGCAGCGGGCGATTACCCCTATGGTGGCCCCAGCTTTTCGGATTTTCTGTAGTCAGGAAATAGATAAGCTTGACTTAGAGTGCCGTAATTTTGTTTTGTTCCTGGAGCATAGTGGCATACTCAGCTCTGCTAACCGTGAGATTGTCATTGACCGGGCCATGGCTTTGGACAACGAAGAAATTTCTTTGGAAAAATTAAAATGGATAGTGCTGATGGTGCTGTTAAGCCAGCCCGATGAAGAAATCGCTTTTTCCCGCATGGAAGACATCGTTTATGATCTTGTGCCGATGTATATGCATTAACGGATCATGACCATGCTGAAATCATCACTTTTAGCCCGATTGCATACATGAGCAAGAACCTAGTCATCGTAGAATCGCCTGCTAAGGCCAAAACCATTGAAAAGTACTTGGGCAAGGATTTTCAGGTGTTGGCTTCTTATGGGCATGTCCGCGATTTGGTGCCAAAAGAAGGCGCGGTTGACCCTGGCAATGATTTTGCCATGAAATACGAAATCATTGAACGCAACCAGCGCCATGTACAAGCCATCAGCAAAGCCCTTAAAAGTGCTGACACGCTGTATTTGGCGACTGACCCTGACCGCGAAGGTGAAGCCATTTCTTGGCATCTTTACGAGCTGCTCAACGATAAGAAGCAGCTAAAAAATAAAGCGGTGCATCGTGTTGTCTTTCATGAGATCACCAAAAAAGCGGTCACTGATGCCATTGCCCATCCCGAACAACTGGCCATTAACCTGATTAATGCCCAACAGGCGCGGCGGGCATTGGATTATTTGGTGGGCTTTAATTTATCGCCGTTGTTGTGGAAAAAAATCCGCCGGGGCTTGTCGGCGGGACGGGTGCAAAGCCCGGCGTTACGTATGATTGTCGAACGCGAATTGGAAATTGAGGCGTTTGTCAGCCGTGAATATTGGTCGGTTGAGGCGGCATTGACCGAACAGGGGCAAGCTTTCAAAGCCCGTTTGACTTACTTGGACGGTATCAAACAAAGCCAATTTAGCATTACCGACCAAGACAGTGCGGAAGCAGCCAAGCACCGATTGCTGGACTCCGCAGATGGTAAGCTGATGGTCAGCAAGCTGGAAAAAAAGCAGCAAAAGCGCAATCCCGCCCCCCCGTTCATCACTTCCACATTGCAACAGGAAGCCTCGCGCAAACTGGGATTCACCACCAAACGCACCATGATGGTGGCCCAGCAACTCTATGAAGGCATTGATATTGGTGGCGAAACAACAGGATTGATCACCTATATGCGTACCGACTCGGTCAATTTGTCGGTTGATGCGGTGGTCGATATCCGTGCACTGATTGCAGAAAATTACGGTGCTGATAATGTACCCAAAGAACCGCGTGTTTTTAAGACCAAATCCAAAAACGCACAGGAAGCCCATGAGGCGATCAGGCCCACTGTGCCGCGTTATTTGCCAGCCCAGGTCAAAAGCTATCTGAGCATTGAGCAATTTAAGCTTTACGAATTGATTTGGAAGCGCACCATTGCCTGCCAAATGATTCATGCCACGTTGAACATGATCGCGGTTGACTTGACTTGTGGTGATGGGCTGCATGTCTTTAGGGCCAGTGGTTCGACTATTGCCACCCCGGGGTTCATGACGGTTTATCTGGAAGGCAAGGATGACAGCAAGGAAAGTGACGATAAAGAAAGCTTTCTGCCGCCGCTGGAAGAAGGCCGTCCGGTTGCTTTGCACGATATTATCGCCGCCCAGCATTTTACCGAGCCACCGCCGCGTTACGGTGAGGCGAGTTTGGTCAAGGCATTGGAGGAGCATGGCATTGGCAGGCCATCGACTTATGCCACCATTATTTCCACCTTGCAGAACAGGGAATATGTCACACTGGAAAACAAACGCTTTACGCCTACCGATGTCGGGCGCATTGTCAATAAATTCCTGACCGATCATTTCACCAAATACGTTGACTATAATTTTACCGCCAATTTGGAAGATGAATTGGATGCGGTGTCACGTGGGGAAAAAAATTGGATTCCGTTGATGCACGATTTTTGGGGGCCGTTCACCGCGCTGATTAACGAGAAAGAAGAAAGCGTGCAGCGCAAGGATGTCACCCAAGAAGCGATGGATGAAAAATGCCCTGAATGCGGCAACCCGTTATCCATCCGTTTGGGCCGCAATGGCCGTTTTGTGGGCTGCACCCATTATCCTGAATGTTCCTATACCCGCAACCTTAATGATGACGGCGGGGGCGCAGAGGAGCCAGAAGTGCTGGCGGGCCGCACTTGCCCCACCTGTGCCGAACCGCTGGTGTTAAAGACAGGACGCTATGGCAAGTTTATTGGTTGCAGCGGGTATCCAAAATGCCGCTATATCGAACCTTTGGAAAAACCGTTGGATACCCATGTCGCTTGTCCGCAATGCAAGGCTGACAGTATCCTTAAGCGTAAATCCCGCAATGGTAAGGTGTTTTATTCGTGTTCCGGCTACCCTAAATGCGATTATGCGTTGTGGAACGCACCGATTAAAGAAAGCTGCCCCAGTTGCCATTGGCCGTTACTGACCGTTAAGGAAACCAAGAGCCGAGGGGTGGAAAAAGTCTGTCCGCAAAAAGATTGCAAATATGCCACGCCTTATGAGGGTGATCCGGCTGACGTGCAAGGGCCAACTGCCGTACCTTCTGGGGTGCAGAGCGAGTGAAGGGCAAGCTTTGGAGTGAGGATAAGGGGGGAACGTCTCTGTTCTGCAACATAAACAGCACTATTGATTAATAGGATACCCGTCATGCGTCCATCTGTTGCCTTAGGCATTCACCGCGAAGCCATCCTTGCAATCACTTTGCGGCATCGTGTTGTCAATGTGCGCGTTTTTGGCTCTGTGGTGCATGGCGATGACATCGATGGCAGTGACTTGGATTTGCTGGTCGATCCCACTCAAGACACTACCCTTTTTGACATAGGTGCCATTCGTTACGAATTAAAGGAGCTTTTAGGGGTGGCGGTGGATGTTTTAACGCCAAAGGCATTACCTGAAAATTTTAGGGATAGTGTGCTCGAAGAAGCCCAGCCAGTATGAGCAAGGCTGATATTTTACGTTTGCCGGAATATCTACGGCATATTTCCGAAGCGATAGAACGAATCGAGCGTTATACCGAAGATTTGGATGAGGTTGGTTTTCTTCAGGATGAAAAAACCCAAGATGCAGTAATCCGCAATTTTGAGGTTATCGGGGAAGCATCTAATAACATTAAATGCCACCATCCTTTATTTGTCGAGCAACATCCAGAATTACCGTTAAATTTTGCGTATGAGATGCGTAACGCTTTGGCGCATGGTTATTTTAAAATCGATTTTGAAATCGTATGGAAAACTATCCACAACGACCTGCCGGAACTCCATCAGAAAATTGTAGCCTTGTCCTTTCCAATTGTTTAAATGCCCTAGATGAATTGCAATTTTAATTTATCAAGATTTTTCAATTCCAACAACTTAACTCTTTTTAATCGTTCAAGGAGAAAAAATGGACAGTCTATTCAAACCATTGCAGATTGGCGACGTAACGCTTGCCAATCGTATCTTGATGGCTCCACTAACCCGTTGCCGGGCGGAAGCTGATCATGTGCCGGGCGCATTAATGGCGGAATACTATGCCCAACGTGCCAGTGCCGGGCTAATCATCGCCGAAGCGACCATGGTTATGGCAGGTAATTCTGCTTTCTGGATGGAGCCTGGCATTTACTCCGACGCACAGATTAAAGGTTGGAAACAGGTCACCGATGCAGTACACGCCGCTGGCAGCAAGATATTCCTGCAAATTTGGCACGGTGGTCGGGCTTGCCATCCCCTGCTTAATAATGGCGCACAACCGGTGGCTCCTAGTGCTTTGGCCATATTGAATGATGAAGTGCATACCCCCGAGGGCAAAAAACCCTATGTTGTGCCACGCGAACTGACTGATGACGAACTGCCCACGATTATCGAAGGGTTCAAAAAAGCGGCACAAAATGCTAAAGCCGCTGGTTTTGATGGCGTGGAAGTACACGGGGCCAATGGCTACCTGCTGGACAGTTTTTTGCGCGATGGAGCAAACAAACGCTCTGGGCCGTATGGCGGCAGCATTGAAAACCGGGCCAGGTTAATGCTGGAGGTTGTTGAAGTAGCCTGTGAGGTTTTTGGCAGCGGGCGGGTAGGTTTGCGTATTTCTCCGCTTAACAGCTTCAACAGCATGATAGACAGCGACCCCATTGGCTTGTCGAGATGGCTGGCAGAACGCTTGAATGATTATGACTTGGCTTATTTGCACGTCATGCGCGGCGATTTCTTTAGCCAGCAAACGGGCGATGTCATGACACCGATACGCGCCCATTATAAGGGTGTTTTGATTGGTAACATGGGGTATACAGCGGAAGAAGCGGCTAATGCCATAGCTGAAGGCAAGTTGGATGCGGTGGCCTTTGGTGTTAGCTTTTTGGCCAACCCTGATTTACCCAGCCGATTTAAAAAGGGAGCTGGCTTAAACGATCCTAATCCTGCCACTTTTTATTCGCCAGGCCCAGTGGGTTATACCGATTATCCAAATAGATAGCGCGAATAACAAATCCAATTCTAAATCTGCCTGCAAGTAGGGCCTAAATATAAATACTTTATGCCTGTATTGTTTAGCTTTCCAATTGAAGATGTTGATATAGAAGTTGCAAGTCTTGCATCTGAACTTCATTGTAAAAACTCCGAAAATCTCACGATTAGCATATCAACTATCAATAACTATCATCACGTTAGTCAAATTTTTTCCATCAAACAAAATGAATTAATATTTACATCAATAATGGCGAGAAATCACTGTACTGCCGTGCATAGTTTCCGTACGCTTAAGGACTTAGATTTATTAACGGATGCACAAAAAATTCTTGATGAAGCATACCGATTATGGATTCCCGAAATTAGTCACACAGATTTCGCTAGCGGACGATTTTTAGGATTGGTTTCTGAAAATCTGAATATCCTACATGTTGCAATCGATGTAATTGCTAGCTCAGATGCCTGGAATATTTTTAATATTCTGAGAAATATTGGTAATGCATTGCCGTTTTTGATCAACATAAATATGAATGATTTAGCTGGGTTAGCAGCAGCTCAGCATTCAAAAACATTGGGTGATTTTGCAGCCGGTATTTTTTTCGATCAGGTTAGTAACTATTTATCAGCGCATCCTATGTATGCAAAAGAACTGTATACACTTGTCCGAAAAAATATAGCCGCAGATGAAAATAAGAATTTGTACCGCGCAGCTTTAATCGGTATGGCTATGGCAGGTCAAGCTAATCAAGCCACTGAGATTGCACTTAATGATGCAGGCTCTGATAGCATCGATATTTCAGTAACAGCGTTGTGGGTGCTGGGATATATGTTAGTACATTTGGAAAAAGAGCCTAGCTTAAAAGATCGTTTACAGGCAACATTGAAAAAGATGGCCTATCATGCCGATTCAAATATCAGATTGCAAGCTTTGAACTCCTTGTCTAAATGTGCTGTTTTGCAGCCTGAGTTAGTTGCCGAACTATTGGCTCATGCTAAACCAAAAGACCAAGAAGCACTGCAGGTACTTAGTGAATTCATTTTTATGAATCTTGCTGTCATCCAAAATCACCCACATCTAACCGATATACTTTATGCATTGATGGATTTAAATGTAGAGCGTACGCATGATTTTGACCATATGCTTTCACAATTAATAAAAAATGGCAATTATGATCAAAAAATATGTGCAACATTAGAAGGTTGGCTTATCAAACATCCCATCAGCATAGAAGATGGTAGCTGGATCACAAGCTTTGAGCAAAGTGTAAGGGAGTTAGAAAATAATAAAACTCTATTATCGGAGTTAATTACTCGCTGGCTAGTTTCTGATGAGCAACTACTGGGACATGCTTTTATGGAGGTGACCAGTCATTTATGGGGACATGGTGTCAATAAGCTTGTTTTTTCAAAAGATATTATTGACACCTTAAATTATGAGGACATTAAATACCTTGTTCGGCGTTTACTGGGCTGGACGTGCTTTGAAGAGCCTCTAATTTCACTTGCGTTTTCGCTGTTAGATACGAAAGACGCGCAACATAGAACTTTTGAGTGGGTATATGAACTTTTGGTTAATGCAATAGGGCGAAATTACCTTCAAGGAACGTTGGAAGCGATTAAGGAAAAATTGAACAACGCCACACCAGAAATAGTAGTTTTATTACAAAGAACCGAAAATGAACTACTTGCTTATGCCGATACGATGCAGAAATTGCCAAATAGAATTGAACTGTATCCGCCTATTCCCATGCGTATAAGGCGAACAATTGCGCTAAAAAAAGAAAAAGAACTTCGGGATGCGGTAGCAAAAGCTAATGAGCAATGTACATTTCAGCAATTATTCACAAAAGTCCCCCTTAAAGCTGGAACGGGCAATTTTTCAATTTTTGCTAACAAAATTAGTGTGATCAATCGCCTTGGCTCCCATTCACTTTCTTACACTTTGCCAGCACAATTTGTTATAGACCCTCTTAACTACGAAATTACACGTTCTATGTATAAGTTTGCCAAAAGAGGCGATGAATGAAGCTAGTTATTTCCGAATATCTGCGTTCCCTCAAAGAACGGGATGAGCTTGATCGTTTATTACCAAACCTATTGCTGGAAATGGGATATGTGCCTGTTTCGCGGCCACAAATAGGTAATCGACAATACGGAGTGGACATTGCCGCCAGGGGCAAAAATGCAGAAACAGGGGAAGATGAGTTACTTCTGTTGGTGGTTAAACAAGGAGATATTGGGCGAGGTGAATGGAATGGTGGCAATCAGTCCGTGCGCCAAAGCATTGACGAGATTTTTGATGTCTACTTGAAATCGCATTTAGAACCCCAAGATAAAAATCGTAGTATTCGCATTATCCTTGCCACCAGCGGTGATTTAAAACAAACCATACAAAGCAATTGGAGCGGTTTTGTTAGCGATAACCAAGAAAAGGCATGTATTAAATTTTGGGGAGCGGATGATATCGCTATTCTGATCGAAAAACATCTCTTGGATGAACATATTTTTCTTGATGAAGATCGTCGCCATTTACGGCGTGCGCTAGCATTATCCGGCGATAGCGAGTATAGCAGGCAAGATTTGCATCATTTATTTATGCGCATCTTGGATTTGAACGATAGAGGACAGTTAACTGAGGAAGCCAAGACAGGAAAAGCATTGTTGAAAGCTTTACAAATTGTCAATCTGTCAGCGCAGATGTTCGCTCATTGGGCGCTACGCGACGATGGCGATACTCGCCAAGGTCTTCTTGCCATAGAACGTGCAGTGTTGTGGTCGTGGCATCGAATTCAACTTGTAGATGAAGATAGTAAAAAAAATGCGGCTACAAAGGCTTTTAAAATTATGTGGCAACATTATAATCGCTTTTCATTGCATTACTTCGAAAGGATTCGGCCGCACTGCTATAGAGAAAATGGTTTAACTCGATATGCCTCTAATGGTATTGAATCTTCTTTGGTCGTTTTCGAACAAATAGGTATTTTGGCAAGCTTGGGTTTATTCTCTTTACATCAAGCCTTAAGTCCACACCCATCGGAGAATGCAAAAAATAACTGGCAAATAAAAACCAATGAAGTGACAGAAGCTTTGGCTAGCATACTGGTAAACAATGGCGTATCCAATACGCCATGCCTTGATCGACATAGCCAAGATATCACTTTGGCAATGCTCGCGTTATTGGGTACGGGTCACAGAAATATTGCCGAGGAGTGGCTACAAAAGCTCTTTCGGAACGTCGATTATGCCTACAGAAAAAAGAAATATGTGCCTATTGCGACAGATTCTTTGGATGATTTAGTGGAAGAAGGGGGCTGGCTAGGTGAGCAAGCAACGGATCGAATGATGGAAATGTCTTGGATGTTGGCAAGCATCGCAAGCTTTAGCGTCATTATGGGGATGGATGTGCTTTACGAGCAGTTAGCTAAGAATGCTAGAGACAAATATCCTAAAGTGTGTATTCAGCTTTGGCATCCTGAAAAAGACCTATATCAATATCTTTATTTTCAGCCTGCTCAGTTCGAATCTGGTGTCACTGAAGCACCAATCTATTTTCCCTCTACTGCTGCAGAATATCGAGAGCAGATAGATATGATATGCGATTCTGAATTTAAAAAAGTGGTTTCTGATTCACCTGCTGCTAAGGCAGGACTTTGGGTGCTTGATCTTATTGCGCATCGACATTTTTCAACGCCCGTCTCCCCTGTGTTTTGGTATTCCTTGATGGGACAAGGTAGTCGTTGAGAAACAAACTCGCTTGACTTTAAGTAATCGAATAGCTTCCATTGCCAAAACGTGCCACTACTTGGTCAAGTTGTTTTTGTGTCAGATTGTCATACAACGCTCGGTAATTGTTAAAACAATATAAAACTCCATATCGAGTTCTTTTTTTGAGTTTTGCAAGCTTTTTTGGTGCCATGCAGTTCGCAGCTGTTTTCCGAATAACCTTGCGAGAGAGTGGGTTGGCCGTCAACGCCTTCTGTTATTGAAAACAGCAATGGACAAAATAATATGATACTCGAAGTCCGTGGACTTATTGTCATCCAAGATGATTTAATCACCCTATGGATAAACAAAATGAGACCCAGCTTCAAAAATGCTTTGGTGCGCGAGTGCGGGAACTTCGAAAGCAAAAAGAGCTTTCACAGGAGTCGCTAGCACTTAACTGTAATCTTGATCGCACCTATATCGGCAGTGTTGAGCGGGGCGAAAGAAATATTAGCCTTCTGAACATCCACAAGATAGCCGCTGAATTGGGTGTTTCGGTAAAGGAATTATTCGATGACTAATGTGCCTAACTTTCCGCAAGAGCTTTTGGAAAGAATTTCGGCTGTGACGAATAAAAGGGCGCGGTTTGTTTTGGACGCTATCGTTAAAAATGGCGCGGTCACAACCGAGGAAATCAATCAGGCAGGATACGATCACCCTCCCCGTGCGGCTCGAGATGTCAGAGATTTGGGTTTCCGGCTCAAAACCATCATGGTTAAGCATACCAACGGGCGTTCGATTGCTTCGTATATATTTGATGACAGTGAGTTAGAATCAGGTAAGGAAGGTCGGCGACTTCTGCCAAAGAAAGAAAGGGATGCTCTTATTCATGCAGCGGGTGATAAATGCCAGATTTGCGGAGCATTGCACAATTTGCAGGTTGATCATCGTATTCCGTATGAGGTTGGTGGCGAATCACAAAGCGAAGAAAAGCAGCCTTACCAAGTTCTGTGCGGCTCATGTAACAGAAAAAAGTCATGGGAATGCGAATGCTGTAAAAATTGGTTACAAATCAAATCATTTGCTACCTGCCTCTCTTGTTATTGGGCGCAACCGGCAGAACATACCCACATTGCCATGCAGCCACAACGGCGGGTGGACGTTATTTGGATGGGTTATGAGGTGCGTGACTTTGAGCGGGTCAGGAATAACGCGGATAATAATAAGTGCAGCGTAGCTGAAGAAATCAAGCGGATTTTAAAAAACCATACTAAGTAAATGTGAATAGTGTTGTCTGTTTCTCAAAATCATTTAGTGAAAGAGTTGTCGCGCTTGGCTGGGGTATAACTGGAATAGTATGGGATATGTACAACGATTCAATGGTCACGTCGCCACGACCATTCAAGGTGGCCTGACTGGACCTGCCAACATCCAGCAAAATCTGCTGCGCCATGGTCTTGGGAAGTGGCGCACCATAATTTCGTTCTCCACAAAAACCATCATAGCTAAGAATAAAGGGGATTCGCTTTTCGTTGAGAATCTCCAGTGCTTCTATCACACGCTCACGGCTGACACCAGCAACGTAGCGCTGATCCCTGCCTTCGCTTGTTCCTTGGTATGGCGGATCCAAGTAGAAAAAATCCCCTTCTTGGGCAGATAAAAATAACGGCAAAAAATCTCCATATACCGCTTGGGATTTACCCGCAAGAACCTGATGTGCGGCAACCAATTCCAACTCCATCAGTTGTGGACGCGTACCCTTTCTGCGTTTATCGGGTGATTGGTTAAACTCGCCAGCCGGATTGAACCGAACTGCGTTCTTTACACATCTGGCTAACAAGTAAAGCAACTTGGCAGGGCTACGATCCACATTGAATTCGGAACGAATTTCGTAGTACGCTTCAATGGGCTTTTCCCGTTCTCTATGCCATAACGTGCTGTAATTTATGGCGACTTCTGTAGGGTCTTGAATCACCTTGTTCCACAATTCTATCAGCGGTTCAAGAGCATCATTTATCACATAAGAAGCAAACATGTTTCGGGATGCAGCCGCTAAAGTAACGGCAGATGAACCAGCAAACGGTTCTACCAAGCGTGTATATCGGTTTTCGGGAATGTGGCTAAGAATAGCTGATGCCAAGCGGCGTTTACTACCTTGGTAAGGAATTGGGTGGGGAACAGAAAAACGCAATTTGTCACCTCACTACAACTTTTTATGATACATAAAGTCATCATAACAGAGAAACGACCAATAACCAATGGGATTCTACTCGTGTAGATAATAAATTGATAATTAAGAGGATGGGGGGCCTGACCCGCCAGTCCATCCCTACAATTGAACCGCTTTATGAATTATCGGGAGTGCCTAACCATAAAACTCCTGCCTTTAATTTTGCCCCTTTTCAGCCAAGCCAACGCATCGCCCAAGAAATCCTGCTGGATGGCGACATAAGCGTGGTCGTCAAAAATGTCAATTTTGCCGATGGCACTGCCGACTATGCCGCCTTCGCCTGTCAATGCGCCCAAAATGTCACCCGGGCGCAGCTTGTCTTTGCGTCCGCCGTCTATCCACAGCGTTGCCATGGGGGGTTGGAAGCGGGGTTCGTGAGCCATGGGGAACGGTGCGAGGTCATCCCAGTGGGCGGTCATATTTTGGTAGTCTTCTATGGCTTTTACCCGTTCCAGTTCCGCCGTAATACATAAGCTCAGTGCCAAGCCTTGTCTGCCAGCGCGTCCGGTGCGGCCGATGCGGTGGACATAAATTTCTGGGTCCCACGGCAATTCATAATTGATCACCGCCTGCAAGTCCTTAATATCCAGGCCCCGCGCCGCCACATCAGTGGCCACTAAAATGGAGCAGCTTTTGTTGCCGAAACGCACCAGCACTTGGTCGCGTTGTTTTTGGTCCAGATCACCATGTAAGGCTTGTACCGAAAAACCGCAGTTATCCAGCGCGGCGGCAATATCTTGGCATTCGCGTTTGGTGTTGCAAAACACCACGGTTGATTCGGGGCGGTGGTAGGCCAGCAAGTAACCTAGGGCGTTCAGCCGCTTGGGTTTTTCAGTTTGGTAAAAATGCTGCTTAATGGCGCCGTCTGAATGGTTATGGTCGATGCTGATGGTGACTGGCTGGTTTTGGAAACGTTTGCTGATGTCGCGGATCAAGTCCGAATAAGTCGCCGAAAACAGCAAGGTTTGCCGCTGCTTAGGGGCGTAGGAAATGATGTCGGAAATGACTTCGGCAAAGCCCATGTCCAACATGCGGTCCGCTTCATCCAGCACCAGCACTTGCAGATGGTTAAGCAACAGCTTGCGTTTTTGCAAATGTTCCTGCAAGCGTCCGGGGGTGCCGACCACGATATGTACGCCATGCTCCAATGAATCGGCTTGGGGGCGGGAGGGCACGCCGCCACAGAGTGGCAGAATTTTGACATTTTGGGTGAAACGCGCCAATAGCCGCAGTTCTTTGCACACTTGGTCAGCCAGTTCGCGGGTTGGACAGATCACTAAGGCTTGTACGTTAAAGCGGCTAAAATCCATGTGTGATAACAAGCCGATACCGAATGCGGCAGTCTTGCCGCTACCGGTTTTGGCTTGAGCGATGATGTCTTGGCCCGCAAGGATGCAGGGCAGCGCTTCGGCCTGAATGGGCGTGAGCTGGCTGTAGCCTAGCGAGGCGATATTATCCAGTAAGGCGGGGTGTAGCGGTAATGATGAAAATGCGGTGGTCACAAAAAGCTCTTTAGGTTGGGCGAATAGCGGCAAACCCGCTGTTCAATGGGGTATGATAGCAAGTCTGGCGGCCCGTTACCCAATAGATTAAAGTGTCCTATGGACAAAGAAATGCACGGCAATGTTTGCCGTTCCTTGCCTGTAGTGCGCGTGCCACCCAATTGCTTGGGCAAGCAGTTAGTCCGGTTATTGGGCGGTATGCGTGTTCATCCGGCGTGTTTGCCGTTGCGCCCATTTTTTAAGCACAAAGCGGGCCCAAAAGAAGCGCACACCAAAATAGCCCAGGGCCGAGCAACAGACCCCCAAAACAAAGCAGCCCAGCAGGAACGGTTCCCAAGTATTGCCTATGCCATTCATAACCCCTTCCAAAGAGAACTGGAAGCTTTGGGTGGGGGCAGGCCGCCCCATAAACCATAAGCCGATTTTATAGGCGAAGTAAAACAGCGGCGGCATGGTGACAGGATTGGTGACCCATACCAAAGCCACTGAAACAGGCAGGTTGGCGCGGTAATACAGGGCTGACACGGCGGCTAACACCATTTGCAGGGGTACGGGTATCCAAGCGCACATCAGGCCAACGGCAAAAGCCATTGCTATCGAGCGTCTGCTGAGATGCCAGAGGTTAGGGTCGTTCAGGCGATTGCCTAAAAACCGCAAGTGCTGGTGGTTGACCAATACCTCACGGTCAGGTATGTAGCGGGTTATCAGTTTCTGTATGGCTTGTTTTGGCATTGTTTCACCCCTCCAGTTATGACTGTATTTTTTCGCCCTTGTTCAGGACACCCATGGTTTGGTCGGCTTTATCCCTGTTAACCGGGTTGTTGTTGGTGCAACAATTGCCGTCCTTGCCGCCCACTATCATGGTGCTGATCGGTGGCGCTTTTTTTGTCGGCATTATGGCATGGTTGCGCTGTTGGCCCGGGCTATTTTTGGCGTTTGGCTTGCTGTACGGTCTGGCCTTTGCCCAATACCGCCTGCACCAACAATTGCCTGCCAGCTCCGAAGGCATTGACCTGCCTATTAAGGGTATCATTGCTGATTTACCGGAACATGACGATAAACAAACTACTTTCAATTTTATCGTTGGCGAGTCGGATAAACCCGTGCCCCGGCAATTGCGTTTAAGTTGGTATTACCCGCCGCAAGCGATAAAAGCCGGACAAACCTGGGCGTTCACCGTCAAATTAAAGCGTCCGCATGGCGGCCTGAATCCTGGTGGTTTTGATTACGAACGTTGGCTATTTAGCCACGACATAGGCGCCACCGGTTTTGTCCGACCGCATCCCAATGCGCAACTGCTGGCTGAAGGTGGGCTAGCCGCACCGATTGCCTCGCTTAGGCAAACCATTGCCGACAAGCTATCAGTGGCTTTGGCGGGCAATGCCAACTTGGGCTTGATAAAAGCACTGGCGATTGGTGATGGCAGTGCCATAAGGCAAAGCCAATGGGAGGTGTTCCGCAAAACCGGCACCATTCATTTGATTGTGGTATCCGGTTCGCATATCGGCCTGATTGCCGGATTGGTTTACCTGCTGGTGCGCAAGCTATGGGCCAGCACCGGCATATTGTCTTGGTCACCGCAAACGGTCGCTGCCATTGCCGCCATTGTGGCTGGCATTTTTTACGCTGGGCTGGCGGGGTTCACCTTGCCCACCCAGCGCGGTGTGCTGATGTTGTCTGTGGCTATGTTGGCCATTATGTTGCAGCGCCATCTCCATGCTTCTACCCTGTTGGCAATTGCCTTGCTGGTTATCTTGCTGGCTGAACCGCTCGCCGTGTTGGATATTGGCTTTTGGCTGTCTTTCCTGTCGGTGCTGCTGATTGTCTATGCGCTGGCGGGCAGTTTGGGACAAGCGGGTTATTGGCGCACCATGTTCAAACTTAACTGGGTGACATCACTGGGCTTAGCACCACTGTTACTGGTGTTTTTCCAGCAAGTGTCCTTGGTGTCACCTTTAGCCAATGCGTTTGCCGTGCCTATCATCAGTGTAGTGCTGGTGCCTCTGGCCTTACTGGCAACGGGGTTGCTGTTTATTGCCCCAGCCGTGGCAATGCCGCTATTTATGCTATTGGACAAAGGCTTGCAAGGGCTGTATTGGAGCTTGGCTGAGTTGGCGGCGTGGCCTTATGCGGTGCTTAACCACCCACAGCCGCCCTTGTGGACATTATTTTTTGCCCTGCCCGGCATGGTGTGGTTGCTGGCGCCAAGGGGCATTCCCGCACGTTGGTTAGGCTTGGTGATGTTGCTGCCATCGGCTTTTGCCAAATTGGACAAGCCTGCCGAACATGAATTTACCGTCACGGTGTTGGATGTCGGTCAAGGCTTGGCGGTGGCGGTGCAGACTGCCAACCACTGGCTGGTTTATGATACCGGCGGCAAATTTTCGGAAGATATGGATAGCGGGCGCAATGTAGTGTTGCCTTTTTTGCGCTGGCATGGTGTCGGGCAACTTGACCGGCTGGTTATTAGCCACGGTGATAATGACCATATTGGCGGGGCCGCGTCGATTTTAAAAGAATTGCCCAGCTCCGTAGTGCTGACCAGTGTGCCGGAACAATTGGCGGCCTTTAAACCGGAGCGCTGCCTAAGCGGACAAGCTTGGCAATGGGATGGGGTAGATTTTGCACTGCTGTCGCCGCCCGATACGCAAACATTCACGGTGGAAAATGACAATTCTTGTGTGTTAAAAATAACTTCCGCTTATGGTGCGGTGTTACTGGTGGGCGATATTCAGGCCGACGCGGAACAGTGGTTGGTTGGTCATGTGCCTGACCTTAAAGCAGATGTGCTGGTGGCCCCGCATCATGGCAGCAAAACCTCGTCCACTGCCCATTTTTTGGCTGCCGTCCATGCCAAAACCATTTTAATTCCCGCCGGTTACCGGAACAAATTTGGCCATCCCCATGCCGATGTACTGGCCCGCTACCGCGATTATGATGCCCGTTGGTTAAACACGGCAGACAGTGGCGCATTGACTGCCCAAATAGGCAAAAAAGCAGTTATCATAACCGGCTATCGGGAAACACAGGGCAAGTACTGGAACAGCCAGCCTTTGCCGCTTCATTAATAATCCGTAACACCGCGCCCAACACAAAACGAGGTATACCCAATGGCAGAATTTACCGTAACTGGCGATGTCGATCCGTTTTTACATATCAGCCTGAAAAGAGGCGAAAAAATCTATTGCGAATCCAGCGCGATGGTCATGATGGAAGCCAATCTTGACTTAAAAGGCAAAATGACTGGCGGTTTGGCTAGTGCCCTAATGCGCCGCTTTGCCAATGACGAATCTTTTTTCCAGCAACATATCGAAGCGGTGCGCGGTGATGGCGATTGCTTGCTATCGCCCGCCCTGCCGGGTGCGGTGGAAGTGATAGAGGTCGGGGCAACCCGTTACATGTTGACCGATGGCGCGTTTGTCGCTGCCGAAAGCGGGGTGTCGCTGAATGTGCGCACGCAAAATGTCGGCACAGCCATGTTTGGCCAAACCGGCGGCTTCTTTATCTGCGAAGCCAGCGGCGTGGGCAAGTTGGCGGTGTCCGGCTTTGGCTCCAGCTTTGTCTTGGATGTGCAGCCCGGCAAAGATATTGTCATCGACAATGCCCATGTGGTCGCGTGGGATAGCCGCTTACACCACGAAATATCAGTGGCCACACAAAACAGCGGCGGTATCTTAGGCCAGTTGGTCAATAGCGTGACCAGCGGCGAAGGCGTGGTGCTTAAATTTTCCGGTCAAGGCAAAGTGATCATTTGCTCGCGTAACCGCAATTCATTTGCCACCTGGTTGGCGAAATTGTTGCCGAATGGCAATTAGGGTTGATTACCTTGCCAACGGCAATTCATCAGCAATTGATTTGATGAACCGCTCCGAATCGTGTCAAAATTTACCCGTCTTTACCTTGTCCTAACCTAACCGAGTAAGCCTTATGAAATTCACCCCTTGTCTTGACCAGTGCACCCAAGAAGGCAGCCATTGCCAAGGCTGTGGGCGTTCGCATGAAGAAATTGCCGGCACCAAACAGCTGATCGGTGCTTTTGTTAGCTTTATCCAGCAGCAAGGCTATGAAAACAGTGATGAATTTATCGACATGGTCAGTAAAAAAGTGCGTAAGAAATTACTGGCAGCCAAGGCATAGCTAGGTTTATACCGATGGTTTGATGGCCTTTTGCAGTGGGTCAGGGTAATTTTTGTGCGTTATGAAATATAATGGCTGTTTTAAGCTGAACGGGAGTGGATTTTGAAACCGGTAAAAGTAGGGGTACTAGGGCTTGGCACGGTCGGCGGCGGTGCGGTTAATGTATTGACGCGCAACGCAGCGGAAATTGCCCGGCGGGCAGGACGGGAGATCATCATTACCCGTGCCTCAGCGAAAGATTTAAGTAAACCCAGAATATGCAGCACCCGAGGTATTATTGTTTCGTCTGACCCGATGGACGTTATTAATGACCCGGATATCGACATTGTGTTGGAACTGATAGGCGGTGCCGGCCCCGTTAAAGACATGGTGCTGCAAGCCATTGCCAATGGCAAGCATGTGGTGACTGCCAATAAATCCTTGTTGGCGCTGCACGGCAATGAGATTTTTGCCACCGCCCGCGAACAAGGGGTGATTGTCGCTTTTGAGGCTGCTGTCGCTGGCAGTATCCCTATTATTAAAGCCATCCGTGAAGGCTTAAGCGGCAACCAGATTGAATGGCTAGCAGGCATCATTAATGGCACCGGCAATTTCATCCTCACCGAAATGCGCGAAAAAGGCCGCGATTTCTTTGCTGTGTTGGCGGAAGCGCAAGCCTTGGGTTATGCCGAAGCTGACCCTACTTTTGATGTGGAAGGCATTGATGCCGCTCATAAATTGACCTTGCTGGCTTCCATCGCCTTTGGCATCCCCTTGCAGTTTGAAAAAGTCTACACCGAAGGCATCACCAAAATTGCCCGTATTGATGTCGAATACGCCGAACAGCTGGGCTACCGCATCAAACACTTAGGGATTGCCCGTAAGACTGCCGACGGCATTGAATTGCGCGTCCACCCGACCCTGATTCCTGAAGGCCGCCTGATTGCCAATGTCAACGGCGTGATGAACGCGGTGTTGGTCAAAGGCGATGCCGCCGGCCCCAGCCTGTATTACGGGGCAGGGGCAGGGGCGGAACCCACTGCTTCTGCGGTGGTGGCTGATGTGATTGATGTGGCGCGGGCGTTAACCAGCGACCCTGAAAACCGTGTGCCGCATTTGGCATTCCAAGCCAACCAATTGGATGATATTCCGGTGTTGGCGGCGGATTGCTTTAAAACCGCTTACTATTTGCGCTTGCTGGCTGAAGACAAGCCCGGTGTGTTGGCGGATGTCACGCGCATTTTGGCCCATCACCATATCAGCATAGAAGCGCTGATCCAGAAACAACCGTTAAACGACCAAACCAGTGTGCCGGTCATTATGCTCACCCAAGTCACCGCCGAAAAAGAAATGAACGCAGCGATTGCTGAAATTGAAGCATTGCCAACCGTCACCGGACAAATCAACCGTATCCGCCTTGAAACCTTGGGCTAAGCGCCCCGCCTGCCCGTGCTGATCGCGGGCAGTTTGACCAACTTACAGGAATTTCCCAACATGACCCGCTATACCGGCTTAATTGAACGTTACCGCAAGCGCCTTCCGGTGACTGCCAACACCCGTCTTATCAGCTTAGGCGAAGGCAACACGCCGCTGATCCAACTGCACAATATCCCCAAGCTGATTGGCAAGGATGTCACGATTTATGTCAAATTTGAAGGGCTAAACCCCACCGGTTCTTTCAAAGACCGGGGCATGACGATGGCAGTTACCAAAGCCGTGGAAGCGGGCAGCCAAGCCATTATCTGCGCCTCTACCGGCAACACCTCAGCTTCTGCCGCCGCTTATGCGGTGCGTGCGGGCATTAAGGCTTTTGTGCTGATTCCCGAAGGCAAGATCGCCTTGGGCAAGCTGGCGCAAACCTTGATGTACGATGCCAAAATTATCCAAATCAACGGTAATTTTGACCGCGGCATGGCCTTGGTCAAAGAGGTGGCGGAATTGGCACCCGTGACCATTGTCAACTCGATTAACCCCTACCGTATCGAAGGCCAAAAAACCGCCGCCTTTGAAATCATCGACGAATTGGGCTATCCGCCGGACTTCCATTGCTTGCCGGTCGGCAATGCGGGCAACATCACCGCTTATTGGAAAGGCTATAAAGAATATTCCACTTACAGCCAAGGCCAAGATGCAGTCTGCAGGGGCCGGCCGGTGATGTGCGGTTATCAGGCCGCTGGTGCCGCGCCCTTTGTGCAAGGCGCTATGGTCGACAACCCTGAAACCATTGCCACCGCCATCCGTATCGGTCATCCGCAATCATGGGATTTGGCGTGGACAGCCCAACAGGAATCCGGCGGCTGGTTTGACAAATTCACCGACGAGCAGATTCTTGCCGCACAAAAAATGCTTTCCCAACATGAAGGCGTATTTTGCGAACCCGCTTCCGCCACTTCATTAGCGGGCGCATTGCACGACATCAGCACCGGCAAAATTCCCGAAGGCAGTGTGATTGTCTGTACCCTGACCGGCAACGGCATTAAAGACCCTGAAATAGCCATGCAGCAATGTGCCGATGCCAAGCCAGTCACTATTGATGCCAGCTTGGATCAGGTTAAAAAAGCTATTTTGGATAGTTTGTGATGGTGGGTTGATGTGGACAAAGGAGGGGGCGGGGAGCCATCCCCTCCATTGAAATAGACGTTACAGCTTTTTCTGGACAATCTGGCTTACTTATACTATTCGCCCTTGGCTCGCTGAATAACCACTAAGCCATTTTTGATCACAAGCTGTGGGTATTCGAGTTCCTTAAAATTAACGCGCGGGTCACTGTCGATCATAATAAGATCGGCTGGTGCGCCAGGCACTATTTGACCGAGCGGCGCGAGACCAAGGTATTGTCCCGCGCCGCTGGTGGCTGAAACAAGAGCCTTGATTATTGCAACTGGAAAAGTCATGCCGCTGTGCATCCCGGCATGAAGTTCCATGTGAATTTCTTGGGCATCAATACCATGTGGAATGTCGGGATGCCCCATATCGGTAGCATAGAACAGCTGACCTCCTGCACCAAGAAACGCAACAGCATTTTCATGGACACCCGCGCATTCGGCTTCTGTGTCTATGGTGCCGTCAATCGCCACGTTCTGGGCTACGGCAGTTGTTATTACGTCAGTTGAAAGCAGGTCACAGGGCATGTGCGCCCATTCGTCAATGCCAAAAGAAAGTGCGCGTTGCGCAGCTGCTTCATTGCCGAGGTAGGCGACTACGCGGACGTGTTGAACATTGTGGGCTTGGTCCATAACGGCACTCAACTCATCATCACTTAATACCGGCCAGTTGTCGGCGGGAATTGGGTCATGCAGCATCCACGGCGCTCCGGGTTCCCCGCCCGCTTCCAAAGACACAGCGATTACACTAGCGCCTTTTGCCACTAACGAGTCTACGATTGCCCTTGCATTGGCGGGATTTTTTACGTCGATGCCTGAGCCAGGAAAAACATTGTTAGGATAGCCATTTTGCTTTGAAAGGATTGGGCCTGATATGAGCTGGCGCAGTTGGTAAGGTTTTTTGATAGTTACCAGTTTGGTCGGCCCACCCAAATCACGTGCAGTGGTTACGCCGTGTTCTAACATTCGCAGTGGCGGTACAGCATTGAGGATGTGGTGGGTGTGCATATCTATGAAGCCGGGCAGAATAGTGCCGGTAGACATGTTGATTTGGCGGGCATCGTTTGCCTGAATTTCGTTGAGTGGTGCAACTTGGGTAATTTTTCCATCTTGGATAAGAACGGCTTGTCCGGTCAAAAACTGGGTGCCATCAAAAAGCAAGGGGGCGCTGATTAACAATGACTGATTAGAACTGCTGGCACCGTTGGTTAAGTCGGCTACAGCTTGCTGGGTGGCTAAGCTAGTGGCGACAGCCATAGCCAGTGATGCGGTCAATATAAAGTTTTTGTTTAACATTAATTTTCTCATTGATAATAATAGGATAGTGTTTGCAATGAGATTTTCAGCAATGTTCATGCCTATAGCTGTTTTGCCATACGGATTAAAATGCGCCAATAGGCTAATGTCATTTATTTGTTGACAAGCTATTGATTGATAAATTTATAGTCCAGCGTAAGCCAAAAATAGGTGGCAGAACATTAACGGCATTTTGATATTTTTAGAGAAAATTACTAGTGACAAGTGTGTGATATGGCTTGTTGGCGAGTCAAATCACGCAGTAATAGAAAAATGTATTTATCATTGCCGCAATCAAAAGCTAATTTTTAGTGTAAGCTGTTAAAAGCCTATATTTTTGATAGCTGATTAAGTGTATTGCGCCATTCATCTCTTTATCCGTGCTTGCCACCACTGGACAATCTTCAATACCAGCCATTGCCCCCCCGCTTCAATTCGCGGCAATAGCCAAGCCCAAGTCCGTAACAGCGTTTGCCAACCCTGCCAGCAACGTACCCGCACCTGTTGCCAATCTATCGGCCTGTCACGCACCCAGCCGCGCTTATGCAGCCAATGCAAAAGGCCGCTGATGTAAAAATAAGCGGGGCAAAGCCCAGCCAAAAACCACGCAAACCGCCCTGCCGCACCTAACGCCTCGCCCGTGTGCAAAGACCACATCCACGCCATCAGTTGTTGCCCCGTGCCAAATTGCTTGGGGTCGCGGACGGCTTTAATCTGCCCGCTCCAACGGTCTACCCATACCATGGTAAACGGGTGTTTGTGGTTAATTTCGCCGGATTGGCGCAGGTTGATACGGTAAGTGCCGTTTTCGCCCAAGGGGGTGGTGACGCGCCGTAGCGTGGCGCGTGGGAATGGCCCGCGGGCGGCAAATTCGGCGGCTTCCAGCGCTACTGGGTGATTATTGGGGCGGGCCGTGCTGAACACCGGTTTGCCGGTATTGCCGTGGCCCATGTCATCCGCCCCTGTGAAGGTTTCCAGCAATTGCGGAAAGCTCAGTTGCATGCCGGTAAATGCCAATACCAATAAGGCAGCGGCACCCAGCAGGCCCAACCAACGATGGGCATCCATCAATAAGCGCAACACCGTTTGCCGATAGCGGAACTGCAAGGCTTGCCGTAAACCACCCACACTAGGCCACCACAATAGCAAGCCGCTAATGACCGAGACCATCATCAGCCCGCCTAAAATCCCCACGCATTGCCAGCCCAAACCATCCAGCCGCAATTGTGTGTGCATATCCAATAGCCACGTCATTAACGTGCTGCCCCAAAAGCGGCTGTCCACCACTTCAGCGGTATAGGGGTTGACCGACACCCTGAGCGGGGCGTAGTAGTCAAAATAGCTTTCTTGCGGCTTTTCATACCAAGCCGTCAGCATGTCATGGGGTGTTTGCGGCAATTCCAGCGTCCAGCTGCCCAAACGTTGTGGATGCGCCGCTTTAACGGCTGCCAGCATTTTATCCAGCGATTGGTAACTGCCTTGGGGCTGGTCAATGGTCAAATGCGGATTTAGCCAGCCGTCCAGCTCGTCATGGTAGACGCTTAAACTGCCGGTCAGGCCGATAGTGGCGAACAAAAAGCCAACGGTCAGTGCCAGATATAAATGGACTGTAAGCCATAGGGTACGGATGGCGGGGCGTTTCAATTTAGGCATGGTAAAAAAACACTAACAAGCTACAAAATGGGGTGGTGTTAAGTGGCATAATAGCCGCTAACGCATTGGCTTTGTTTGCTGCCCGATAATCCTAATACCCTGAATGACCCGACACGCCGCGCCATTTTACCCGAAAGACATGCTGGAAACTGTTGAAGGGCTACTTTTTGCCGTGGTTGCCTACGGTCTGGAAAATGATAAGGCTTTGTGCTTTTTGCGCTACGTTAAGGAAGCTTCCGGCTGGAAAAAATACCCCACCGAAGCCGCCAATAGCCATTTGCTCAGCCATTATCCCGATTATTTGCATTATTCCGAACCACTGGCGGCACATTTGCACGCGGTGCCGGTGGCAAACATTCGCCAACACCATCAGCCACGCCAGCGTTTGCAATCCCTGCTGCAACAACCGGGGCTTGATGCCGTGGAGCAGGATATGGCCCGATTGCTGCACTTGTTGCACAGCAACGGCTTAAACCTTGCCCACATGGGCGTGACCGGTTCGGTGCTGGCGGGTGTGCATAACCCTAGCTCTGATATTGATCTGGTCTGTTACGACCGCGCTGTTTTCCAACAGTGCCGGGCAGTGGTGCGCCAGCTGGTGACCCAAGGGGAACTGGATGATTTGGCGGAAGCCGATTGGCAAGCCGCTTACCAACGGCGCGCCGCTGATTTAAGTTATAGGGATTATGTCTGGCACGAACGCCGCAAGCATAACAAGGCATTAGTCAATGGCCGCAAATTTGATTTGAGCTTGCTTAATGTGCCGACACAAGCACACACCAACGGGCAAGCAGAACAAAACGGCCTGTGCCAAAAAATCGGCCCGGCCAGTCTGCAATGCGTCATTACCGATGATTCTCAGGCTTTTGATTACCCGATAAGCTTTCATACCGACCACGCCAGCATCCCGACCATTATTTGTTTTACCGCCACTTATGCCGGTCAGGCTTTTAAGGGCGAAAGGGTGGAGGCAAGCGGTGTATTGGAACAGACACCCGAAGGCTTACAGCGGCTGGTGGTTGGCTCCAGCCGCGAGGCAACCGGCGAATATATTAAAGTTATCCGCACATAATCCCATAAGCTAGGCATAATGGCCTTGCCCCGGCCTCATCAGGCACTTCATCCAGCAAAAATAATATGGAATAGTGGTCGGATGGTAAAAAAAAGTGTCACTGGGCGGCAAATGCTTTTATGCTATCGCCTCAGGATAACAAGAACAAACCAAGAGGATTGACTATGCTATACACTCAAGATTTAATGGAAGAACTTAACATTTTAGTGCGTTACAACCTAGAAACCACACTGGAAGGGCTTAAAGTGCACCAAAGCCAAGCGTCGCCTACTACCGTTGCCGCCACCCAACGCCTGTTTGCCAAAGGCTTGGTCTCGCAAGAAGATGGCGGTTATTTGACCACCATGGGCCGCGAAGCCGCCGAACAGGCGCAAACTGTCCTGCATTTATTGAACCCGTCTTGACACCCAGCCATTAAGACGGCATCCAATGAGCCGATAACAGCAACAAGCCATGCAAGCAATTTTTAAGACGATTGGCATTATCGGCAAACCTAGCGACCCCAGCATAGCGGCGACTTTAGCGGTGCTGTATAGCACCTTAAAGTCGCTTGATTATGGCGTGATTGTCGAGCAAGAAAGCGTCCATTTTATTGCTGATGCGGCAGTGGTTGCCTCACCCATTGGCGAACTGGGTCAACATTGCGATTTGGTGATTGCCGTGGGCGGCGATGGCACTTTTTTGGCGGCAACCCGCGCGATTGCCGTTTATGACATCCCTATCATTGGCATTAACTTGGGGCGTTTGGGCTTTTTGGTGGACATTTCCCCTAATGTGCTGGAAGAAAAGCTGTTCCCCATTTTGCAAGGGCATTACCGCGAAGAAAAACGCTATCTGCTCCGCGCCAAGGTCATCCGCGAAGGGCGCACCATCCACGAAGAATGTGCCGTCAATGAAGTGGTGGTGCACCGCTGGATCACCCCCAGCATGATTGAAATTGTCACTAAAATAGACGGGGTGTTTTTAAACTCGCAGCGTTCCGATGGCCTGATCATTTCCACCCCCACCGGCTCAACCGCTTATTCTTTATCGGCAGGCGGCCCCATCCTGTACCCTTCGTTAAACGCTTTGGTGTTGGTGCCGCTAAACCCGCACACTTTGTCCAACCGCCCGATTGTCATTGCCGACAGCGCCGAAATTGAAATCAGCTTTTGCCAGACCAAACAAATCAATGCACTGGTGACATGCGACCACATTGAAATCCCCGAAGTGTTGATTAGTGACAAAATTGTCATAAAAAAAGAACCTAAAGCGATTAGAATCTTACATCCAGAAGACCATGATTTTTTCTACATCCTCAGAAACAAATTAAACTGGAGCAGTGGCTACCACACCCCCCCATGCTAGTTAACCTGACCATTAACGATCTTGCCGTTGTCAAGACACTGGATTTAGAACTCGCCAAAGGCATGTCGGTGCTCACTGGCGAGACCGGCGCAGGCAAATCCATATTACTGACCGCCTTAGGCTTGGCATTGGGCGACCGCGCCGATTCCGGCTATGTGCGCCCCGATGCCAAACGCGCTGAAATCAATCTGGAGTTTGACCTGAGCGATGCCCCCAAGGCACAGCAATGGCTGGCTGATAATGAACTGGATGATGGCGCACATTGCCTGGTGCGGCGTATTGTTAGCCAAGACGGGCGATCAAAGGCTTATATCAATAACCGCCCAGTCACCTTGCAAGCCTTACAGGCACTCAGCGGCACACTGGTGGAAATCCACGGGCAACACGCCCACCTTACCTTGCTAAACCCCGACGAACAACGCCGCTTATTGGACACCTACGCCAAAAACCACGAGCTGTTGGAGCAAGTCAACGCTTGTTACAAGCACTGGCAACAAACCCACAAAGAGCTAAGCCAGCTATTAAAGGCCAGCAAAGACCAAACCGCCCGTGAAGACTTGCTGCGCTACCAGATTGACGAATTGCAGCAACTGGATTTAAACCAGTTCAATTACGCCGAAATAGTGGATGAACACAGTAAATTGGCCAATTTAGGGCAGATTTTAAGCAGCGGTCAAGCGCAAGTGGATAACCTGTACGAGAATGACGGCTCCGTGTCCTCCTTACTGACCACGTGCTTGCGCGAACTGACCGACTTGTCGCGTTACGCACCGGAGCTGGCGGAAGTATGCAGCTTATTGTCCGAAGCGCACATCCAAACCGATGAAGCGGCTTTGCAACTGCGGCGCTTTTTGGAATCACAACAGGCCGACCCGTTGCGCTTGGAGCAACTGGAAACACACATAGGCATCATCCAGAACCTGAGCCGTAAACATCATGTTTTACCCGATGAATTGCCAGCTGTTTTTGCCCAATTGACACAAGAACTGGACGGCTTGACCCACAGCAGCGAGCGTATCGAAGCCTTAAGCCTAGCCAGCGAACAATGTTTGGCTGATTACCAAAGCTTGGCAGCACAACTGTCCGCCCAGCGCATCAGCGCCGCCACCCGCCTGCAAGGCCACATTTCTGCCATGATTAAAGAATTGGGTATGCCGCAAGGTGAGTTTCTGGTGGCGATCACCGCCTTGGAAAGCGACGCACCCAAACTGAACGGTAACGATAAAATTGAATTTTTGGTCAGCGCCAACCCGGGCTTACCGCCCAAACCATTGGCTAAAGTGGCCTCTGGCGGTGAATTGTCGCGCATCAGCTTGGCCATCCAAGTGACCACCTCGCATGACAAAACCACCCCAACCATGATTTTTGATGAAGTCGATTCTGGTATTGGTGGCGGCATTGCCGAAATTGTCGGGCAAAAATTACGCGCACTCAGCACCGACCGGCAGGTGTTGTGCGTCACCCATCTGCCGCAAGTCGCCGCACAAGCCCATTGGCACTTGTATGTGCAAAAAAACCACCAGACCGATATTACTTCTTCCAATGTGCGCTTGTTGGTGGATGATGAACGCACCGAAGAAATTGCCCGCATGTTGGGGGGGGTTAATATTACGGCTAATACTTTGGCTCATGCACAGGAGATGTTGGGGTTGGCTAATGTCTGAAATATGTGGTGGGGTAGTTGTGGGCTTTGCCTGGAGCAGCGGGCAAATTCCTTGGCAATAAAATTATCGTCACACTTTTAAGTGTGTTTATGAAGATTTGGAAAATCGATTGTGACTTAATTCGTAGTTTGGCTAAAACAGCAGCCCATTAAACCTATTTGTTGGGGTTATTACCTCACCTTAACCTAAGCGCTGATCTTTAAGATGGCCTTAAAACTGAATAGCAAATTACCTATGAAGTATAAAGATAAATATAGCATTCATTCCGAAACAATATTTCATATGTGCGATAATATTGAAAGTCTAAACGGTATTTTAAAGAAAAGTGCATTCATACCTTCTTTCTCAAGAGAAGTAATTTTTGCAAAGGAAAATAAAACACCTGATTACTTTGTTCCAATGGTTAGTTTTTGTGACTTTAAATTGTCAGAGTTGGACATTCATTTTCAAAAATACGGAAAATATGGGATAGGACTATCTAAAGAATGGGGTATGAAAAATAACCTTAATCCGGTTTTGTACATAAGTGATGAATGCGTTTTTTTTCAAGAATTCAGGCTTGCTTTGATTGATAGCTATAATAAAATTACGAAGCTTGGGAGCGAATTGAATCCGCAAGAAACTCAAGAACAATATCAAAAAATACTTAATACCAATAATAAATTATTGGAAATTTATTGTTACATGAAAAATTACCAAGGGAAGCTTGAAAGAAACGAGGAAATAATCGAAGACTTCAGATTTGCCGATGACAAAGAATGGAGATATGTACCCAATAATGTATACTTTTGGCCACCTCGGCTCATAGGTTGTGATGAAACCGATCCATCAAAAGTGAAAATTCGCAAAAAAGAGCTGAATCAAAATATATCCAAAAATGAATGGCTAAGATTTGATTATAATGATATTAAATTTTTAATCGTTCCGAATGAACAAGAGCGATGTAACATTATTGGTTTAATACATAAAATTTATATCGACGGTTGTTGTAGCTGCGTCGATACAGATTTATTAATAAGCAAAATAGTTATAGTAGATCATCTAGATTTGTGATCAATAGACTTATTTTAACCTGAATCCGTGACATTAAATCACAAGAATGCCTCTATACGCATGATTTAAAAGGCATAATTTAGTAAAATAGGCTCAATATCTTTTCACCCATTGAGTGAGCCATGAAACATTTTATCCTTGGACAATCCGAAACGGAAATTTATACCAGCCATTCCGGATTAGCCTTGGTGGGTTTATGCCTGAACCGATACGGCAACCTTAATCAAGCCCTGAAAACCGGCATACCTCTGCGGCATGGCATATCCCACAGCGATATTATCAAATCCTATATCGGAACCTTATGCTTAGGTAAGAGCGATTTCGAAGCCATTGAAAACTATCGTCATGACTTGTATTTCAAATCATCCCTATCCATCCAGCAAGTCCCTTCAGCCGCACGCATGAGGCAGCGCCTGGATGAGCAAGCCGAAGCTTTGCTGCCCATTGTTTATAACAGCAATATCGACTTCTTCGTTGATGCTCAAGTACCTGTCACGCCGATGGAGACAGGCCATGTGGCGCTGGATATGGATGTCTATCCCATGAACAACGAAAAGACCCGCAAGGAAGGCATCTCTAGAACCTACAAAGGGTACGACGGTTATGCACCGATAGCCGCCTATTTGGGTAACGAAGGCTGGTGCCTGACCAATGAACTTAGAGTGGGCAAACAGCATTGCCAATCCGAATTCCAATATACTCTGGAACGCGTCCTTCCTGCCGCCAAACGTCTGACCGGTAAGCCATTGCTGGTGCGCCTGGATAGCGGTCATGATGCCCTGGACACTCGCGTCTGGCTAAGCGATGACGAGCAGGTCGGCTTCATTCTGAAATGGAATCCGCGCAAACAAGACGTTGAATCCTGGTTGGTGCAAGCCGAACGACACGGTCAGTGGACAACGCCGCGAGAGGGCAAGCGCATTGCGCTGTTCAGCGTGGAAGAACAACAAACCCGTGGCGATAAAACCTATCGTTTCCGCCGTGTCATGCAAGCCGGCGAACGCACCACCACGGCCAACGGCCAAATGCTGTTGATGCCTGACATCGAAACCGAAGGCTGGTGGACTTCTCTAGATCAATCAGGCTACGATGACGCACACATCATCGCCCTGTATCGAGACCATGCCACTGCCGAACAATTTCACAGTGAATTCAAAACTGACCTGGATATCGAGCGCCTGCCTTCCGGCAAATTTGCCACCAATGATCTGATTATGACCTTGAGTGCTTACAGCTACAACATTTTGCGCTGGATCGGTCTGATAGGCTCACTCGGCGACATCAGTCCCGTCAGGCATCCAGCCAGACGGCGGCGAACCAAAACGGTTATGCAAGAACTCATGTATTTGGCTGCGCGAGTCATCCGAACCGGCCACCGTCTGAAACTGCGGTTTTCCTCTGCCTGTGCCGGGTTTAAGGCTTTCGAAGTCACCTATGCCAAATTAGCCGCCGACTAGCCCAAATTCACCCGGTTAATACCGGCGACATTTGCCGCCGTAGGCGGGGCCACACCCACAGAAAATAAACAGGACATATTCAGCCAATACTTGCTAGAAAATTACCACGAACCGAACAGACAAGCCAATTTCCCTCTGGTAACTAAACAAATTGGCTGCCATTTTTTAAATAAGCACAGATGAATTTTATCGCGTTAGTTGAAATCACGGATTCAGGTTCCTTTTAAAGGAATCACCATGAAGTGTCCACAATGTAAATCTGACAAAATCGACAAAAGAAATTATGGCTAAAAAACGGGTGCTGCTTTCGGAGCAAGTGCTGGTGCTGTAGTTGGTTGGGCTGGAGCAGGTGCAGAGGCTGGTGCGGCTTTAGGTGTAACTGTAGGTCTAGCGGTTGGCCCGGTGGGTGCTGCAGCAGGTGGTATTGCTGGTGCAATTATTGGTGCTCTAGTGGGTTCTGCTACCGGTGGAGCGGTTGGTTCGCGAGTTGGTGAGCATATAGATGAGAATGTTCTCAACAATTATCATTGCTTGGGTTGCGGCAAAGATTTTAGTTCATAAGGATGGGCTTGCTGTCACAAAGTAGTCGAATGGAGCAAAGCGTAATTCGGGGATTCATGGTACGTTTAGCATAGATAGCTGTTTTTTTGTTGTCTGAAAGCTGGGTAAGCCTTTAACTTTAAAATCGGGTAGTGGTTAAGTTAAGACTGGCCTAAAGCCAGGTTATGTTCTTGCAAACAGGATATTGGCAGTAGCTACTCGTATGGCCTATTAAACACCAGCAGTCAAATAGCAACCATCATCGGTAAAATGTTGTTCAGTTGCTATCTTGCGGAAAGCAGCCCAGAACAGGTCAATATGGCAAACCAACACATCGGAACAATGGTCACGCAAATTCACCGTAAAAAACGCCCCTCTGGCCACACGATGCCACCGATACAAAACGATTGCAATTACATTATATTGAAAAAGTAACCCGTATGTAACAGGGTCGTATGCGGGCTAACCGTGCCACGAAAGCTCGGATTCAGCTTTGCTTAACCATGGGTACTTGCTGCTTGTCATAAATCCACAGAACAAATATAGGTCAATCAGCATTATTAGTCTAAATAACCATTACTTTTCATTTTGTTAACATATTCCCTAATTTCCCGCCACTCTCCTCCTTCTCCTAATAACAACATATCGCTTTTTTGAAAACGCTTTATTTTATCTAATATCTCTGTTGAGTTACTAATGTGATAAGATGGATTACAAAACTTTGATAAAAGTATATATGATAACATTTTTACGTTAGTGTTAGCGGCAGCTTCACTAATCTCGAGTAACCGATTTTTATCAAACTTCCTCATTTTCT
>Ga0364886_10087_pt1 | contig 59224 bp, 45 predicted proteins | sample ExccelJu500001D3_4_FD_206926 | JGI IMG/M metagenome (GOLD analysis project Ga0364886, IMG submission 206926) | Enriched cells from Trout Bog Lake Hypolimnion, Wisconsin, USA - BchlTB.July23.5000.01.D3 | ecosystem: Environmental > Aquatic > Freshwater > Lake > Hypolimnion/Profundal zone | place... | reverse complement strand
TCTCACGTCGCTGACTAATTTAAGTATCAAAACATAAACCTCAGAACCGATTCTTAAATTGAGGTTTGTTTCCAAACCCGAAAGCCTACCAGTGGGAGTAATTTCTAATTCGTTTAATGACTTATTATACTTGTACGATACAATTGATGAAGAGAGTGCAATAGCACTAATCGACTCATTACCACGTATTAAAATAGTCGTAGATCTACCCGCGCAGACATAAATATCAACAGGCATGTTAGGATGTAAGACTTCCGATTTATCATCAATGTATGCACAAAGTGAAATTGAACTTTTGATAAAAAGCCAAATCAGCAATATACCATAACGAATGTAAAATTTAGTATGCATACTACTTTACATCTGCACCGAGTGCTTTGATCACAGCACGTGTATGTTCATCTTTATAATATTCACTTCTATTAATAGAATCGAGATGAACAAGCTTCCATCCACTGACGTTTAGTTTTGTAGATAGTGTACGAGCAAAAGTAACATCAAAATATACTACGCTAATCTGAGCTTTTAATACAGATCGTGATGCAAGTATACCGCTATAGCGTACATGACGTATACCAGGTGAACTTACCCCATGCTTATATCCAGTAATAGACAAAGTCTGCACAAAACCAGCAGGATACTTTTGATTAGAGTCCTTATAATCACGTTCTATAGCTTCGATAACTTCAGGAACACAAAACTGGTCTATAACTGTTGGTAGCCCATATTCCGTTCTACAAAATAATACTTCTAAAGTATCAGAAAACTGAGCATTTAAATCATTTTCTTCTACACTGGATAGCGGTTGAAGATCACCACTAAACATTAATCCATGCGAAATACCAATAACCTTTGGAGGTCTGTTAGCCGTTTCATTAAGATTTATTAGCCCAAAAATCAGTGAAAAACTTAAAAGTAATCCACTACCAAATAGCACAATAAATCTGTATTTATACTTGTCTGCTTCATCAAAATATTGATCCGATTCCTCTGTCCTATACCAGCGATAATTAGTTTGGCTAAACATAGGCTAAAAAACATTAAGATCTTCGATTTAGCCGTTAGTTAATTTACAAATCTAGAAAACGTTTATTGTCATGTTGCAAATCCCATTCAATGGCTTTTGCTCCAATTTTCTCTTCACATTTAAGTATATAAAAAGGGTACGGATTGAGAAGACCAACTGGGTTCACTGCGAGTAAGACTTGAGCACGATATGGATAAAAAAGCACTCTTGCTTGGTTTAATGTAACACACACATTGCCTTTTACATAAGCTGCTGCTCTACCTAGTTTTTCATCAGCTATAACATCATTAATTGCAGTAACAGTTAAAGTTTGTGTCATGTGATTTGATTTTAACTCACTGCCAAGCTGGTTAAATCCAGCCTCTGCATGACTTATAATAGAGGGATCAATTAGACCCTGTATAAGCGGTAAAAAAGGATATCCATTTTCATCTACAGAATAAAGCCTTGGTAAGACTGCGATTATAAAAAAAGCTAATTGATCATACGAAATAGACACACTTCCTGTTAATTTTTGAGCCTCTTGTTTTAATGACAATGGAGCTCTAAGTACAAAAGTTTGCTTTTTCGAAAGTTCATAATTTATAGCCCATACACAACCTGATGCTAAAAACAATAATGCAAGTATTACACCTACCAGACGTTGCTCATGAATTGAGCAAGCCATATCAAAAATTCGTCTCTGTATAGATAAACCAGTATATATTTTATTTATGGGTTTATCGTCAGATTTGAGTGATTCATCAATATACCCAATGTGATTTAAAGGTGTCTTTTCTTCAGAGTTTAGCACGTAATATAAAAGCACATTTTCATCATACCCAATATTCTTTTAACTACGCATACTCATATTTTACTACTTCTGCGTAAGTGATATCGCCTTGAGCTGCACGAACGAGAGCTTCTTTAATAAGTGGTGTTCCGCCTGTTCGTAACCACACAGTTCTTAATTTTTCTTCATCATAACCAACTCGATTTACTTTTCTTAATTCAGAAGTAAAACCAAGATGCAGAGAAGGCCTTAAGAACTCGAATACTGGAACAACACCCATTTCTCCTACTCCCCCACATAACTTACATCCACATCCAACAAATAGAAATTCAGGTACAGCTAAATTATAGCGTACAAAATGACGTGCCTGAATCTCAGTTACTTTAACTTTCTTTTTACAAAACGTACATAACTTACGCATAAGCCTCTGACTAATAATAAGCGTGAGAGCTGTACCAATCGTATTACCACTTAGTCCTAAGTCCAGTAGACGTGATACTACACCCATAGCATCTCTTGTGTGCAAAGTAGCTAAAATAAGATGGCCTGTATCAACCGCCTCTACACACGTTTGAGCTACTTCCCTATCACGGATTTCTCCCATTAAAATAACGTGAGGGGCCTGCCTTAGTAAGCTTTTTAATCCATCTGCATAGCTTCTTGTTGTACCTGATCCAACAGGAATTTGCGTAATCCACGGTACTGTAAATTCAACAGGGTCTTCGAGTGTTCTTATGTTTAACTTGGCTCTATCTAATTGACCTAAACATGCGTATAACGTCGTCGTCTTTCCGTGTCCTGTAGGTCCTGTTGCAAGAATTAAACCCTGACGCTGAGATAAACATGCCAATACACTCTGTGTGTGTTCAGGGCTATTAAACGGAAGTAACCGCATACGCTCAAGCTGAAGTGATCTATTTTGAATACGTGCAACTAAACTTTCTCCATGTAAAGTAGGCGTAATTTCTACACGTAATTCGGCCCATGTTTCATCAACTCGACACTTAGCAAATCCTGACAACCACGTTGTATACTGCTGGGTCGTAATACCTGACATCTCCTTGAACGCCTTTAGTACTGAAGAGCCGTTTTCTTTACTCAGTGGTGGCAGTATCTCTTTTTGGGAAGCAACTGTCATAGCAACATCAGTCCATGACTCTTGTTGATCGATAAACAAATCAGATGCACCGAGCCTAAATACTAATGTTACAATTTCTATAACAAGATCTCTTGAGGAGGAGAAGTTACTCCAAAGTTTTGGCCGCTCATGCGATAATTCTATATTTACTGATTTTGTCTCACATGGTTTAGCTAAAATCCAAGCTACAGCTTTTTCGTAGTCATCAGCTGTTATACCAAAAGATCTAACTTCTTGATGCGTACTATTACGCATTTCTGTGTATGCTCTTTCATAAGCAGGATCTACCATAGCAAGTTGCATAAACAAACCATCTGAATAGGTAGGCAATACTTGATATTCTAGACATAGCTTTCTGCACTGCTCAAAAGCTATTAAATTTACATCACTTCCATGAAAAGGGACTCCCCTTGGTACTGTATCTGAATAATGGGCCATGTGTTATACGTATAATAGCAAGGCCTTGCCCTATCCTTGCTATTATACTTCTGCCTATGAAGCCTTCGCATACAAACCCAGAGAGCACGCGGCTAGAAGATCTGCGTATTAGTAATGCGGGTATTAGTCTAAACGTACAGGGTCAATCCGTGTGGATAAAGAACGATAGCGACAGTGCTTCCATACAAGCACTTAGGTCGTTGTATGACGTTGCACTTAAGTGCTCGATTAAACAAACCCACGAAAAGAATCTTAACTCATGGTATAAAAAACTAAGCACCTGGATTGGAGGCTTTTTTGATAAACAAAAATCAGAAGGCTTCGAATTAAGTACAGATTCAACAGAAAATACCGAAAAAAAGCTCAAAGCCAAAGCATCCGATAAAAATACCAAAGTCGTTCACCCTGTACTTCATGCAGATCCTAGCGAAATCCATATGAAAGCGATATATGCCGACAAAGATGGAATACACATCAGCTGGAGTAAATCTGAACCGGGAAAAACAGATTTGATAGAAGAAACACTACATCCGTTAGATTCAGAATTAGCATCTGTCCTAAACAACTGCTACACCCACCTAGGAAGACTCGGGTATACTGTGATTGGTATCGATATGAAACCAGCTGTAACTACATCTAAAAATAAAGACGTAGAAACTAAATTATCCACTGAGGATACAACTAAACCTGTAACACCAAAACCAATGCCAATCATAACTGACCATCAAACACTAAAAACAATTGTTGTAAGACCCCATCCGATGCGCCCTGAAGATCCAAATCGGCTGTATATCTCACCAGTAGATAATCAAGAAAACACACTAGCCATAACTATCTCAGAACGACTTCTTAAATCCATACGCGAATCCACTCATTCCGATATTAATCTGGAAGAACGCGTAACACTTCTAAGATGTTCACCCTATAAAGGTACCTATAAAGTCATTGCGATTGGTGAAGGCCTAGATGAGAAGCAAAACGCCTTAAAATGGACCGAGGCATCGCGTTGGAATGAATCTAAAGTAAAACCAGAAAAAAGTCCTCCAGAAATCAATCCGATCAAAATTAGAAAATCGTTAGAACCTGAGCTATTTTAAAAACGTATAACCGCTTGCACGATTAAACTAAATCTACTGTAGTTACTTAAATTTATATGAAATCCCCTATTCGTTTAATTGTTTTATTAGCGTTAGTAATTAGCACGCGTTTTTTTGTTTCATCTAGCTATGCTCAAACAAAACCTGATGCTCAAACACTAGCTGCACTCATCTCCGCTGACGATGAACGCGTATCCGCTACTATAAATCCCACGCCTACACGTTTAGATGCAATATTCTCTGATGATTTTAGGTATGCACATTCAAGCGGTAAGGTAGACAATAAGGCCTCTTACTCACTCGCATTAATGAATAAGAAGCTAAAGTATGTCTCTATTAAATATGATGAGCGTAATTTCACTTTAGCTGATTTAAATGTAGCTCTTATGACCGGGAAAGCTGCCTACGTATCAGAAACAGACGGAAAGCCTACTAACTTATATCTCGGATTTCTAGCAGTTTACAGAAATGAGAATGGCCACTGGCGCTTCTTAGCATGGCAATCCTGCAGACTCACCGCCCCTCAAGCAAAGTAAGTCCACCTCATAGGAATTTTAGAATTACTTGACACCCGTTAAGTAAAATCTATCTGTTTAGCTTCTCTCATGAATCTCTCCACCACTTCAATTAAAGCCTCACTCGGATACGTTGTATCCGCGGTCGCATCTGTCGTGGTCGTTACACACGCACCGAGAAGGTTCTGATTACTTTTCAATCAGCCCTCTCCGGTGCCTTACCGGAGGGGGCTTTTTTTTGCTCTCCACCGGTAGAGCAGTAGAGATGGCACAAACCAAAAATATATGCCAACTCAACATGACACATACCGTCCCTTGCCTACTCGGCAAGATTCACTCATACGCGCTGCTATCTTAGGTGACACGCATGCAAACAAATCAAACGGTCGCTCTTATGAACAGATGCATGATTTTTTGATATTTAATCCCTATCAAAATCTCACACACGCAACGAATAATTCTAAGGCAAAAAAATAAAGCCTGCTTAATTAAAAGCAGGCTTTATGAAATAACTTTTTAAGTAAGCGTTATTGGCAAGCTTCGCATGCTTCACCATTACGCATAGCTTCAATACTACATGCCAATTTCTCTTCAGCTGTGTATACTTTTTTAGTCGCTTGAGCTTCAGCAGTGGCACTTGCGGCATGTGCATCAGCAGACTCTTTCACTACACCACGCATATCCTTTTTAACGGATACGGTTGCCTTCTCAATGTTAGATGCTCCAAGACTGCGTAGATAATAAGTAGTCTTAAGACCTGCATGCCAAGCTTGGCGATACATGCGTGAAAGAACACCTAAGTCTGGAGTCTTAATCCATAGATTTACTGATTGAGATTGATCAATCCATTTTTGACGACGTGCTGCAGCTTCAATAATCCACTTAGGATCAATATCAAACGCTGTAAGATACTTCGCCTTTAGATCCTCTGGTATTGTTTCAATATCTTTCAATTCACCATCAAAGTACTTCAAGCTATCGATCATGTTCTGATTCCATAGACCGCGTGCCTTCAGATCCTTTACTAAGAATGGATTTAGAATAATGAATTCTCCGGACAGATTCGATTTAACGAATAAGTTCTTATAGGTAGGCTCAATACAAGGGGATGTATTCGTAATGTTTGAAATGGTCGCTGTAGGAGCAATCGCAAGGACATTACTATTACGCATACCCTGTGCAGCAATCTTAGCGCGTAGACTTGTCCAATCCATACGTGCTGTGCGAGGAACCTTAATAGGCAATCCACGCTCTTGCTCAAGCATGTCTACAGAATCTGGAGGCAGAATACCACGATCCCACTTAGAGCCCTTGTAAGAAGAATACGTACCACGTTCAGCAGCTAAATCAGAGCTAGCTTCATAAGCATAGTAAGCAACACTCTCCATGAGTTCATCATTGAACTCGACTGCTGCTTCCGAGGCAAAAGGAACTCCTTTGATATATAAACAGTTCGCTAAACCCATCACACCCATACCAATTGGACGGTGTCTAACGTTAGAGCGTTTAGCTGCTTCCGTTGGGTAGTAGTTAATATCGATCACGTTATCCAAAGCACGTACAGCAGTACGGATTGTTTCACGTAACTTCTTTTGATCAATAGAACCGTCTGGAAGTAAGTGCGTTTCTAATATGACAGAACCTAGATTACATACAGCTGTTTCATCAGCTGAAGTATTTAGCGTAATTTCTGTACAGAGATTAGAGGAATGCACTACCCCAACGTGATCTTGAGGTGAACGAATATTACATGGATCTTTAAAAGTAATCCATGGATGACCTGTCTCGAAAATCATCGAGAGCATCTTCTTCCAAAGCTCAATCGCTTCTACTTTTTGACCATAAATCTTACCTTCATCGGCAAGCTTTTCGTAGTGAACATAGCGTTCTTCGAATTTCTTACCATAAAGATCGTGGAGATCTTTAACCTGATTTGAGCGGAAAAGTGTCCAGGATTGACGTAACTCGACACGCTTCATGAACAAGTCAGGAATCCAGTGAGCTGTGTTCATGTCATGCGTACGGCGGCGATCATCACCTGTATTCTTACGCAATTCCAAGAACTCATATACGTCATTGTGCCATGTTTCCAAGTATGCACATCCAGAACCTTTACGTTTACCACCTTGGTTAACAGCAACGAGTTGATCGTTATGCAACTTTAAGAAAGGTATAACACCTTGAGATTCACCATTGGTACCTCCGATGTATGCACCGGTACCACGAACTGCAGACCAAGAACCACCAAGACCACCAGCCCATTTTGCCAAATAAGCATTCTCTGCAATACCACGTTGGAAAATACCTTCAATTGTATCTTCTACATAGTATAGGTAGCAGCTTGATAATTGAGAATGGAGCGTTCCTGAATTAAATAAAGTTGGTGTGGATGAACAGAATCTACGTGTCTTATAGAGTGAATATAAGGACATGATCTTATCTTCACGATCTGATGTTTCACCTACAAAAAGGCCCATGGCTACACGCATCCAGAAGAACTGAGGGGTCTCCATGCGACGCGAAGGCTTCACTGTCTTATCAACAATGAGGTAGCGATCGTAGAGGGTTTGGATTCCGAGGAAATCGAAATCTAAATCAGATGAAGGATCTAATGCAGCGGCTAACTTCTTGGTATCGTACTCAAGGAGCTTTGGATTTAAGCGCTTGATTGCAACACCATGCTCTAAGTACTTACGAAAAGCTCTTTGATGGAATTCTTTTAATTTACCAATACCATCCACCATAATATCCCAGCCTAATACTTCTTCGTAAAGGTAAGTAAGTTGGATGCGACCTGCAAATTTTGCAAAATCAGCATCTTTTTCGATCAGTGTCTTCGAATTTAGAGCAATCGTTGCATCTAATTCTTTTTGTGTAATTTGATCGTATACTGCGCGGCGAAGTTCTTGCTCAATCTGTTCATTAGTTAAGCATAGATCTAATCCAATACGAGCGAACTCAATACGGCGACGTAGGTCTGCTCCATCCCAAAATACATTTTCGCCATTAGCCTTCTTAACGACGACCATGGTCGACTGAGCTGGCTCTGGAGTTTGTAAAACTTGTTCAGGTTCCGTTTCTTTAGCATGCTCACGAGCAGCTGCGCGTTCAGCACGATATAAAATATAAGCTTCTGCTACTTTAAAGTGCCCAGCTTTCATGAGCTCCTCTTGCACCATATCTTGAATTTCTTCGATATGAACAAAAGCCTGTTTTGAAACAGTGATACGCTCAATAATTGCCTTAGTAATAGCAACTGCTGGAGCAGAATCGCGCTGCATCGAAAGGAATGTCTTGCGGATGGCTATTTCAACTTTCTGCTCGTTCCAAGGCACTACTTGATTATTGCGACGAATAACACGAACACCGGACTGAGCTGCACTCTCACGGTCAAACGAAAGAGCTAACTTACGAGCACGATTTAACAGTAAACTCTTAGCAACAAAGTAAGCGTTATTATCAACCAACGTTTTTTCGATTAGCTCATAAAGTGTATTAAGCTGCAGTCTAAGAGGATTTTCCTCTTTAGCCATTTCAGTTAATGTATTGTTGAGCTCGCGGCAGATGGATAAGACCCACGTACGATTTTCCTGCGTGTAAATTTCTTTATCGCCGCGTGAAATAGCTACATTGGTCAGCGCTTTTCCGAGTGTGTCTGCAACTTCTGCAAGAGCAAAACGCTCTTCACCATGAGGACAAATAAGTACGGTCGGTGGAACTATGATGTCTTGGCCTGCAAGACATTCATACCAGGCAAAATTTGGCTTTAACTCAACTGGGGACTGAACGGTGCGCTTTAGCGCTAAATCATGTGCAACGGAAGGAGAACTCATGGACTAAAATAAAAGATAAAATTTAAAAATAGGTTTTAAAAGGCTTCATCAAGGATGATGCCCGCGGAGTAAATTAAAGACTGTTAATGTGATTTACTAGCGAGAGGTCAAAGGGGGTAACCTCTACGCTGATTTGAGGTAAGGGTTAAAGGTCGTCGTCTGAAACGTTAGCAAGGGCTGAAGCTTTTTGATACTCAGTGACTCGTCCTTCAAAAAAGTTCTGTTCTTTTTTGATATCCATCATCTCTGCCAACCATGGAAGCGGATTTTTAGCTCCGGGTGAAAGAACAGCTAAACCAGTTCCTTCAAGTCGGCGATCAGCGATGTAGTCGATGTATGAGAGAAAGTCCTCAAGGAGTAAACCTACTGCATTTACTGGAAGACAATCACGAATAAATTCTTTTTCTAAAGTTACTGCTTCTTTCATAAGAGCGCGTAGCTCTTCTTTGAAATCATTAGTCCAAATTTCTGGATTTTCTTGAATCAAATCCATGAACAAGTTGCGAAATACCTCAATGTGATTGGATTCATCTCGCAATGTGTAACGGAACATTTGTCCAATTCCTGGGAACTTATTTTGGCGATAAAGCGATAATATCATACCAAAAAGACCGTAAAACTGCGTCCCCTCCATACACTGACCAAACACAAAAATATTTTTTGCTAAGAGCTGTTTGTTTTCAATCTTAGTTAAATCTAAATCACGGCGTAATGAATGTGAAACGCGCGTAACGAATTCGTTTTTCCGTACAATAGTAGGAACATCTTCAAACATTGCTTCACACTCGTGCGGATTAATGCCAAGTGATGAAATCATGTAAAGCAGTGAATCAGCATGAATATTTTCTTCATGCGCATGACGACCCAATACTAGTTTAAGTTCAGGAGCTGTGACTAATTCACGAACAACGTGTTGAATGTTATCACCAACAATTCCTTCAGCTGCTGAAAAATATCCAATACCCATACGAATAATCCAGCGCTCTACATCAGAAAGAACTTTTTCATCACGCCACTGCTCAATATCTTTTCCCATTGGGATATCTTCCGGCTCCCAATGATTCGCCTTCATCGTACGATACAGATCATACGCCCACTGATACTTCAGTGGAAGCAAGTTAAACGTCATTGTCTGACGACCATTGATAACTTTTTTTGCAGCAAATGCTGACTCTGCTTTTTCTTGATCTAAAACGAAAGTTTTGGTCCCGACTGTAAATGACTTCTGCATAACTAAAGTATAAAAAAATGGCTAAAATTTGTGGCTAAAGATGTGTTTGTATCGGGCTAAATTCGGTTGCGAGCTAAACTTACTGAAAACTTTTTAAGAAGATATTAACCACAACAGGAAGTGGTCCTGCATTGGTACGGCCACAACTAATTGAACCTAAGGGTGAAATCGTCAACTCGTTTATGAAAAAAATGTGTTAATTTTTCATGTATTAAAAAAAAATTTATACTCGCTTAAAATTTTGCTGGAGTATTAAGCAAAATCTCTTAGCAAACGCATCGACTTTTGTAGTAACTACAAATCCCAATTCAGGCCTCTAAGTGACAATTTTTGTGCCCAAATAGCCTTAATGTCTTAAAGCTAATTCATGCGCACGCATAAGTTCTGCATAGGACTCATCATAGCGCCCCAATTGCTTCAACATTTGCGCTGCTTGATAGTGAAATTCTGCACTATTTGGATTAATTTTAAGTGCTTCTTTGTACTGATTTAACGCTTCACTAAAGCGTCCCGTTTGAGCAAGTGCAGCTCCCCAATATCCATGTGCTTCAGGGTAGTATGAGTTAAGTTTAACAGCCCTATCAAAATGCTCCCAAGCTAAGTTTTCTTGATGAATAAAAACTAACGCAAGTCCTAGATTTGCTTCAGGTTCTGCAAATTCTGGATTATATTTTATTGCCGCTTTGAAGTGCTCAATAGCTGCAATAAAATTACCTAAATTTGCATAAGCACTGCCGAGATGATATTCAATTTGAGCATCAGATGGATTTATTTTCAGTGCACGTACGTAATGAGTGATTGCTAAATCATATAACTGCCTGTCAGCAAGTGAATTGCCCCAATTCAATTCCGTTTCATAAAAACTCGAATCGATCTCAAGTGCCTTGGAATATTCCTTTTCCGCATTTTCCCACATCCCAAGTTTAGCATAGGCATTGGCTAAATTATTATGCGAATGCGCATAGTTAGGATTATATTTTATCGCTAGCTGATATTGTTCAATGGCTTCCGTAATTTCACCCGCTTTAGCTAATTCAACACCAAGGTTATCATGCGCAAGCCAAGCTTCAGGATTTTTTGCGAGTGTTGATTTATACAGAATGTCCAGGTTGCTGAATGTCTTAGAGTAAGCATACGTTTTCCAACCGAGAAAGCTTAATAAAAGCACAAAAAAGAGGTATCCAAAGATACGAAGATTTATTTTAAGTTTTGAATAACAGGCAGTTATAAATCCCGCGCATAAAACAAATAACCATAAACTAGCGAGATATTGAAAGTGATCAGCAACGTATGAAAAAACGAAAGGGTATACATTAAAAAACCCTAAAGCTGGAAATAAACTAACACCAAAACCAAAAACGCACAAAACGATACTAGGTATGCGGTTACGATAATAAATGAGTGTAATTAGTAACACAGATACCAGAGCTATCCCATACCACTGAGAGTAATCGATATGCCATCTTGGATAGATAAACATTAGCTCTGACGGCCATAAAAGTTTAGCGACGTAAAACCAGATAATACGCCCAGCTAATATAAATCGCTCTAAAAAATTGAGTTCAAAAGCACTCCCCTGTGCTCCTACGTGATGCGTCTCTAGCCAAGCTGTTCCAAGTCCAACAGTACACCCAACTACTATCCAAGGCAGTAAGGCTAGTAGATCGTGCTTTATATTTCTATAACCGTCTCTCCATAAGGAAATTAAAAGAATAGAAATAGGCAAAGTAACGGTTACCGACTTACTTAAAATTGCTAAAATAAATATACAAGTCGCACTGACATACAGCCCAAGACTTCTTTTCTTCTGAAACTGAAAAAACACAATAAGCGCTACTAAATAAAACACTGTAGATAGCGTATTCTTTTGCTCAGAAATCCAGGCAACTGTTTCAACCCCCACGGGATGTATAGCAAATAAAGCAGCACTAAGCCATGCGGTTAAGGATGCAGACTCTTCAGACACTCTACCAGCGAGTAGTTTCTTAACGGCAATCACTAAAAGTAATGCTATTAAAATATGTAATACTAGATTAACACTATGATAGCCGAGGGGTATATACTTGAAGCACTGATATTGTAACCAAAAGAAGCTATTAAGGACTGGGTAATATTGCTGTGTATAGGTCCAGTTTAACCAAATCTGTTTCAAGCCCTCCCAGTTTACCATATCGGGCCTGGGCACATGCCCCTCATCATCCCAAATGAAACCAGCAGAGAAAACAGGAAGGTAACTGATAATCGTAATCGCGATTAATCCAATGCATAACAAAGGATCCTTGAAGATACCCAAGCCTCGACGTTGATTTAACTTGGTTTGGTTATTCATGGAATCAGTAGCTTGCGCGCTAAGGCAAACTCCTCTTCTGCTTGTTTGTTAAGACCCTTATTAAAAAGAGCCACAGCTAAGTTACGATGAGCTGCTCCATAATCTGGTTTAATATCGATAGCCTTACGATAAGCATCAATCGCCAGATCAATATTCTGTTTTCTAAAATAGGTATTACCTAAATTCAGGTATACTTCATAGCGCAAAGGATCCAAGGCTAGTGCTAAATCAAAGTGCTCTATAGCCAAATCTAAGTTACCTAACTTTTGAAATGAAAGTCCGAGGTTATTTTGGGCTAATGCTGAATGCGGGTTTAGTTCTAGAGAACGGGTTAGTTCAGTAACTGCTCCACGATAGTTCCCCTCTTTAAGAAAGAGCCTACCTAAATTATAATGTGCACCTGAGAACGCTGGATCCAATGCTATAGAACGTTCGTAGGATAATTTAGCTTCGCCCAGTCTATTCTGACGTTCAAACACATCACCTAGATTAGCTAGTACTTCTGCAGAATCTGGTTTTAATTCACTCGCTCTAGATAACTCAAGGTATGCCTTATCTAGCTCTCCAGATTGTATATAAAAACGGCCTAAATTATTATGAGGCAACCAAGCACCAGGAGCACGCTGCGTCGCTATTTTCCATAACAAATCTGAACTATTAAATACTGCAGCATAGCTCTGATCTATGATTAAGACTCCCGCGACAAGCCATACTCCAATACATAATAGTAATGCACGTAATTTTTTACTGTTTGCCCATGTTTCCCAAAGTAAATCGGCAATCAAAGCGATGAGAGCACTAAATCCAACAAGACTTACATAAGCTAAATGATCAGCTCTAGGCGCAACCCGTGAATAAGCCAGAGGTAAAATACCTAGTACTGGCAACAAATGTACACCTAACCAAATAAGACTAAGCGTTATAAGAGGATATCTTTTATGTGTTAATGTAACGCCCAGAAAAAAGATTATAGCTAAAATAACCCAAGCCAGCGCTGAAGAATGCTTCCATCCTAAAGAGTCATAAACTGGACTTAAGTTAAGCGGCAGTAGATATGATTTAAGATAAAGTAGCGCAATTGGCCCCGCCTGCAGGAGACGATCACTCAGTGTAGAAGTTAAGCTAACCCCTAACATTGCTCGTTGTTTTTGAAAAAACAGTGCCACTATGCCAAACACTAAAGCTATACCAACATAGATAAGAGATACTTTCACTAATCGTGTGCGTTTAGAATTTAGCGCATATAATATAAATACAACGGGTAACATAATTCCTGACACTTTAGCCAAGAGTGAAAGGGTAAAGAAAATAACCGATATAAGCAGTGAGCTCTTTTTTTCTAACTCCTTATAGGAAATAAAAGCATTAATACTTAACAGTAATAAGGGAAGTGATACGACACTTTTAAATTCTGAAATCCATGCAACCGATTCTATAACCATAGGATGAATCGCGAAACTAAGAGCAGCAATCCAAGCAAGCTTCACTTCTAAGCGGACTAAGATCTTCCAGATTAAAAATGAGGATGTTATGTGTAAGGCTAAATTGATTAAATGATAACCAGTCGTGTAATTACCAAACGTATGCCAAAGTATCCAATTAAAGGTATCTTTAAGTGGATAGTAATCTAAACCTTGTGGCATAGCCCAACACTTCCACCAACCAGAAGAATCACGAACCCATAGGTTATTAAATAACTCTAATTCATCATCCCATAACCAAGATCCATGTATTGCTGGCCACAGAGCCCACGCACCTGCAGCAATCACCAATAACACTATTCCCATGCGCTCTATATTAGGATAAGTTTTACTTTGCTTAGTCATTTACTGATTTGAATTAGCTAAAATACGATTAACTTGCTCTAAGTTACGTAGCGCCTCGTGATAGCCAGGTTTTAAATTAAGTGCTGTCTCAAATTCTTTTTTTGCCTCAACCATACGACCCATTTGAGCATACACTCCTCCTAAATTATTGTGAATGTCTGCAGAATTAGGTTCTAAATGAATCGCTTCTTTAAACTGTACTGCCGCTTCTGAATAATAGCCTAACTCAGCTAACACACCTCCATAATTGACCCTCGCGTCAACGAGATTGGGCTGCATCTGTGTAGCTACACGATAAAACTCAAGGGACTCTGAATGCCTACCATGATCCAATAGAGCATTAGCAGCACGATAAGCTACATTTCCAAGCGCCTTTCTTTCGAATATGCTCGTGGGTGGAGTACTGATTGCCACGTGATAGCAGGTTACGGCTTCGTCTATGCGCCCTTCCCTTACAAGCAAATTACCTAAATCAACATTAGCATCCATATAGGCAGGTACTAACTTTATTGATTCCTTGTACATTATCTCTGCATTTTTTAAGTCTCTGATCTCAGCTAAAGCATTCCCATAATTATTGAGCGCTCCAGCGTTATAAGGTGCTTTAAGCGCAACATCTTTCCAGAAGTTAAGAACACTTAAGTAAACCGTGTTACGGTTATACGTAGTAGCAACCAGTGCGGTAATAGCACTAAAACTTAGAATAGAAATAAGGAAAAAATTCAGAATTGAATTTCGGGTAAATCGCTTAATAAAAAAGTAGATAAGACTAGTAACACCAACTATCACTCCAACTAAGGGCAGATACATTCTATGTTCTGCAATAATCTCTGTAGAGACAGGAACAAAACTGGAACTAGGTGATAGAATAACAAAAAACCATATACCGCAAAAACCCCATGGCGAACGCCTAAACGTCAATATCAAGGTCGCACCTAAAAGTAAGACTAAAACAAAAAGAGAGAAAAAGATTTCAAACCCACTACCGCCTAAAATACGTCCGTAATCGGCAATAAGACCTGCAGGCCAAACAGCTAATTTTAAATATATACCCAAAGCTTTGATTTGCGTGAATGCATAAGCCCACCAACTCACAGACGAAGAAAATCCTGCAGTACCAGCTCTATCTCCAGAACCTGTGACAAGGACAGCTAACGCAATCCAAGTTAAAACCAAGAGCAGATAATATGTTTTTCTTTTCGCTACTATTTCAGAGAAGTTTTTCCCAACAAAGAACCAGTCGTAAACGAAGATAATAAATGGTGCCGTAACCATCACCTCTTTTGTCCCCATTCCAAGTAAACAAGCACCCAAGCTGAGCATACACCAAAACAAAGAATTAGTACTACTGTACCGTATAAATGCATAGAGGGTGAACAAATAGAAAAGTCCCATCAAAGATTCAGCCCTTTGACTTAAATATGTAACAGATTCCGTATTAAGAGGGTGAACCGCCCAAAGCAGTGTTACTACTATGGCAAAAAAATTACATTGATCAATCGTAGCTGCAGACAGTTTTGTAAGCGTATATCTTAAAATGCCGTATAAACAAAACGCTGCTAAGAGATGAATAGTAAAATTACCTACATGAAGTGCTAATAGACTTTCTCCTAGTAGTGCACGGTTTAAAGCAAAACTAAAATTTGTAATAGGACGACCTGCAATTGGTGTACCATTATGTGGTGGTGACAATGAAGCTATAAGCGAAGTTAGCGTTGGATTTTCGGCAAACGTACCGTGATCGTCTAATACCCAAACCCCCTTAAAACTATTTAAATAAGCTAATATTAAAGCAGTAAATAGAACCAAGAGGCTGACCACTACCTTTAGCTGGTGCTGACCGCCCAAGGGCTTAGAAGCTCGTTTAAACTGAGGTGCTTGCACACTAGCAATGAAGGACTAAGAAGGCTTTGTGCGCACGTAAAAAAAGGCCGTACATTTAAGTACGGCCTTTAAAAATAAATTATAACTTATTTTAAAGTTATAGCTTAGAACTCAAAGCGTGCACCGATTTGAGCTGTCCAACGTGACATATCGGAATAGGTCGATGGAGTGCCTAATGTTGCTGGATTAAACGTATAAATGAACTGATTTGTTGAAGCATTTAAGAACGTACCAGCGACTGTGCGTGTGAAGTATGAGTTGCTGTAATTAGTAACTGTACCCCATTGCTTATTTAGCATGTTACCGAAGTCAAAGCAGTCAGCAAACAAGACTAAACGTGAATTTCCAATTGATGGAACTTGTTGCTCAACGTGTAAGTTAACAAAGTGCTCCCAAGGTGCATAAGAACTATTACGTGGAACAACTGTACCAGCATATTTAGCTAAATCAGGTGTATTAGCTAAGAATTGGAAGAATGCTGATTCTTCTGCAGCACTACCCCATGTTACCTTAGGATCGTTTGGACCTGTTGGAACATAGAATAATTGCTCACCAGATAGACCGCTACCTGATGCATCACCCTTAAATACATAGCTGTAAGGTTGACCAGTTTGAGCAATAAGCTGTGACGAAATGGTTGTCGCTGAGTTCTTAGCATTGAAGAACTTGAATTGACGTGTGAGTGTTACAACAAACTTATCTGGTGTAGCATACTCAGAACGGTAAGCGATATTGTCATTTGGGTTAACAAATGGGAAACCACCGTAGTTACCAGAAGCTGTTGAAGAACCTTCTGGTTGAACAGCAGTTGCATGGGTATGGCTATATGCAATCGAATAAGCCCAACCATCTTTTAGAGGATGGCGGATTTGTAAGCTATAAGCTTGGCTAGCACCTTTGTTCGTATTTTGAAGTGTATATACAGGACCTGTTGCAGGATTTGCAGATAAGGTTGTGCTGCTAATTGAACTTGTGCTTGTGCTACCACCTGTTGGTAGTGGGCTTAAGTTGTAAGAACCTAAACTTCCTGGAGTAATGTTACCATTATAGTGGATAGCACCATCTGGTAAAATTGCAGGACCTGAAGAAGCAAGCTTTAGATTAGCGTCTGTAGTAAATACATCCTCATTAACTTGAGCTAAATCGATATTAGCTGATGCAACTAAATCCCAGAAGCCTAGCTCACGATCGATTGCTAGATTTTCTTTCCATTGTGAAGGAGCTTTGAAGTTTGGAGCTACTACGTCATAGGAAGGAACTGCAGTTGATGCTGTACCAGGTATAGAAGGAGGAACAGGGCCTGTGAAGGTATATCCTGGGATAACTGCTGTTGTAGCTGCTGAAGAGCTAGAACCAACTGTAGTTGTATTGAGCTGACCTGCATTATTGAATGAGTTTTCAGTCCAAACTACAGGATTAGCACCAACAAATAATCCAGCACCACCACGAATCTGTGTCTTCAACTTAGAAGGTACTTGATACGTGAAACCAGCACGTGGAGAAATCGTATAATGGCCATTGATTGTGCCATCATTACGATAGCCATAAGTGTTTACGAATAGTTGGCTTAATGGAGGATTTTGTGGTTCGTAAGGATAATCCATACGAGCACCAAATACTAAGCTTAAGTTATCGTTTACACGCCATGTATCACCAATAACTGGAGCAATCATCATAGCATAGTAGTGTGATACTGCTGAAGAGATTGTGAAACCAGGATAGGTCGTTTCTTGTACACCATAAGTTGGTGTTCCGTTTAAGTAATCTTGTACAGTAGCGAATGTGAAGCTACCTAAGGTGTTTGGAATAAACGTATCAGTATAACCTGTACGATCGAAAGTAACACCGAACTTAATTGTATGATTACCGATTGAATAATCAGCTAAAGCATGTTCTTCCTGCTCCCAGGTATAAACATTGTTTGTTTGATATGCCCAATATTGACCTAAGAAAAGTGCAAAAGGAGCTGTACCGCCGTTTAAGCTAGAGCCTGGTACGTTATCAATCGTGATAGCTGGGAAATCTGAACCGTTTAATTGAGCTGTACCGTTATAGCGCTTATAGGTACCTTCAATTTCAGTATGTAGTGATGGAACAATCGAACTCCAATCGCTTGTTAGCTTTGCTGTATAAGATTGGTCAGAACGGTGAGTATTGTACCACGAAGCGCTAAGAGATGTTTCATAGCTAGCGGTGTAATTATAGAAGTTTGGAGCTTCACCATCTGTATGACGGAATGTGAATTCAAATTTGTGAGCGTCACTGATATTCCAATCAATTTTGCCTACAAAGTTTTGCTGCCAGCTATGATTAACAGCTTGGAAAGTACCAGGATTAAAACCGTAAGAGGATTCAGTCTTTTGGATAATTTGGGTATAAACGCCACCTGAATTATCAGGAATAAAATTCTGGGAAGGTGCTGCTGCAATTTGACGGAATGCATCATAACCTAAGAAGTAGAATAATTTATCTTTGATGATCGGTCCACCGATTGTGAAACCTGTCGTGTGAGCTTGTAATGGCTCATGAGCACCTAAAGAACCTGGAACTGGATTAGGACCACGGAAGCTTGTTCCTTCATATAACTCATAAGCTGAGCCATGTACTGAATTTGTACCTGACTTTAGAGTAGCATTGAGAAGACCGCCGGAGAAACCACTGAAAACAACATCGTATGGGCTCAGATCAACGGAAAGAGACTGAATCCATTCTGGAGGAAGTGGATTACGGAAACCTGCATAACCGTTTGAATTTAGACCGAAATTATCTGTTGCTGATACACCATCGATTAAGAATAAGTTTTCACGAGGATTTTGTCCTGCAAAGCTTACGGTAAATTGTGAGTCAGATGGGCTAACCTGCATTACGTTCGCACGTGGATCTAAATTTTCGTAATCTTGAACGTCACGGCGTACTGTTGATGTTGAAGCAATATCCTTAGCACTAAAAGTAGTACCAAAGCTCATATTACCTGCACCGAAAGTTGTGTCATCAGAACTTGCAGCAACTTTAACCGTTTCTAATTTCACAACCGATGTATCGATAACGAAATTAGTACGTAAGTGAGCAGAAACGTCTAGATAGACATTGTTCTGTGTTTCGCTGCCTACTGCGCTGGAAACAGTAACTGTATAAGGACCGCCAGCTTTTAAGCCGTCGATATCATACTGACCATTTGCTCCAGTAAGTGCAGTTGCCTTTGAACCTGTGTCAACGCGAAGTGCAACAACTGTAGCACCTGCGATTGGTTTACCGGATGAGTCGGTAACGAATCCGTTGATATCCGAGCTAGTTACACCCTGTCCGTAAACAGAAGTTGTAACCGCTAAGCTGAGGACAGCGACTGCCATCAACAATTTAGTGAGATGTGATTTTAACATAGTATGTGTGTGTATGTGGTCCTGACTAATACAAAGTATAGCTGCTTCAAAACAATGTAGCTTCAGATACAAAGTCAACGCCTGATGGTATTTGTAACAGACTTGTTTTATAAAGTACTCAATTGTTACGAAAATTTATAAATAACTGATAATCAATAATTTATAAATACGTAACAAAAGGATAGTTTTGTAACATTTTAACCACGAGGAGGTTAAAATAGTACAAGAAAAAAATATCCGTAATTAAACCGCTATTCTTAATTATCCCCGGCCTTACGCTTTAAAAGTTCAGCATGCAGATAGGTATCTGGCTTTGCGTGACGCCAAGCAGTTAACCAAAGGCTACCTAACATCTCACCACCACGAGCAAGTTGATTTTTTATAAATACCCTACCTTCAGCACTTTCTGCACCTTCTCCTTTAAGTTTACCTTCCTTCTCAAGCTTATAAAGCGGTTCAACAAGAGTATAGCTACCTTTCATGTAATCAATAGTAGCAACGAAAACAGGGTCTCTATGATCGCCACGAGGAGCCATATTCAAGGATTTGACCTCCTTAATGAGTGGTTTCACTTCCTCATAAGTAATTCCTGCTTTTGCAATAAAACCACCATCAATCCATCCATGTATAGCATAGTCGGTAGTATAACCATTTGGATTATCCCCTACCCAACCATGATGATGAATCGTTGCATGGAGTGGCTGCGCTCCGTCTCCAACATAATGACTCATTATTCCCATCATATATATGATGTTAGCTTCTGCATTTGCCACCTCATCAGGCCGTCCCGCTTCTTGCAGCGCTTTTAAGTATGAAAAGGCAGATTCAATTTTTGCTTCATATTCAGCAACTGTCCATGGAAGCATACCGCACCACTGACGTGTATGATCATAATTTTTTGCATTTGAAGCAGGGAAGTTCTCTGGATGAGCTTTTCTTCCAGCAGCAAATTGACCCACAAAGTCATATCTAAAATCTGTGAGTGAATCGATATTTAGTCCTGCAGCAGTTACATCCTCTAAATCGATATAATGGTCTAATCCGTTGTACTGCTGTAGTGGATAGTCATGCGTATTACGCCAACGATCAGGCTCACCACTTAAGAAAGCGATGCGTTCACGAGCTTCAGGGGTTTTAGCCCAAGCAGGGAAGTCACTAGGGAGTGAATCAAGCGCAGTTAAAGCAACAATACGGTGCCCTGGATAATTCCAAGCAAGAAGAGAACTAGATAAAACAAAACTGCTTACTAAGCTTAGAAGCAAACGTGTGTAATATTTTTTCATAGCAAAATTTTAAATTAAGGACGGGTCGGAGTTAACCTTTGTACTTCAGGTTTAGTAATACTGGAGGACCTAAATGATGGTTTCAATCGCTCAATACATCTAACATATGAAGCAACTCCAGAAGCAAGCGACTGAGCTATTAACTGCCTAAAGGCTGGTTGAGCAACACGTCCACCTTCTGAATCACTTGAGAGAAACGCGGATTCTACTAAAACAGCCGGACAATTTAAGCCGCGAAGTGCACCTAAATGTTTTGATTTAAGCCCACGGTCGTCAGTATGCAAACCGTTAAGCACTTCTCGGTGAACACATTCGGCAAGGACCGCACTCCACACATCAAAACGATTTACAGGAGATGCATAACTTTCTCTGTCATTTAATCTGTCGTTCCAAGATTGATCGGAACGCTGACCTGCTAAAGGAAAAGTAATGATTTCAGTACCATGAATTCGTGAGTCACCAGGGGGACCTGCGTTAAAATGAATACTAATAAACAAATCAGCCCCAGCCATATTAGCAATTTCAGCACGCATTTTAAGATCTACAAATTGATCTACATCACGGGTCAAAACAACTTTATAGCCTGCAGTTTCTAAAATTGACTTTAGACGTTTAGCTACGTCTAAAACAAGTATCTTTTCCCTTAATCCAAGACGAGGATTGCCCATGCCCGTATCCGTTCCACCATGACCTGGATCGATAACAATAACATGAGGCAAATTAGGTGGATTTACACATAACTGAGGGGCAACGATAGCCGTTAGACGCCTCGTATAGTCATTAAGACTTACATATAATCGACCCGTTCTAGATAAAACAGGATCTCCTAAAAATACGCGCAGTCCATCGACTAATGTTTCACGACTTTCAGAAGCTAAAATAATACGATGCTCTTGATTAAATAAAATAACCCCAGGTCTAGATCCCGGAGCCCCATGATTTGTATAACTTACCTTCATGCCAAGATGTGATGCCACATCTAATGCACTCACATAACTTAATCCATCAAAGGTAAGTATAGCCGGATTACTCGCTTTAAGTGATAAAGCTAAAAGTAAAAAAAGTAATAGGCAGCGAAACATCGCTGGATGATATAAAGCGTAGCTTTCTAAAACTTAAGAATCAGATTCATCATCGGAATCGCTATCACTTTGATGCGGTTCCTCTTCGAGCTCTGGTTCATTTTCATTAATAAACTTCGGCTTACGCTTATTAACAGGAAGCGGTGTTAACATCACATGGATATTACGACCGATCAGTTTAGGTTCAGCATCAGGATGTCCCATACCAGACAAATCAGCGACTGCCTTTTTAATAACAGAAAAACCAATATCCGTATGAGCCATTTCACGACCACGGAACTTTAGCTTTAATTTAACTTTATTTCCGTGTGCTAAAAACTGCTCACTGTGACGCAGTTTTGTATTAAAATCATGCGGCTCAATACGGGCACTAAATTCAATTTCTTTAATCTTACTTGCAGTCGTTTTATTATGAGACTGCTTCTTTTGCTCCTCATAGACATACTTACCAAAGTCCATGATACGACAAACCGGTGGTGCTGCGTTTGGAGCAACCTCCACAAGATCGAGACCTACCTCTAAGGCCAAGTTAACAGCTTTAGCTGTATCTAAAATACCAAGCTGTTTACCTTCAGGTGATATAACACGCACCTGTGGCACTTTAATACGGTGATTACGACGAATCGCGGCGAATGGGTCTACAGCGCGGCGAGGATATTGGGAAGGACGTGAACCGGGTGCACCGGAAGAAGGAGACGAAATAGCCATCAATTAGTTTGGTGAATAGTAATCAGGTAAGAAAAAATGATGCCGATTTAGCTACGAAGACAATCATTAAAGTGTAAAAAAGTGAACTATCATACATTGCCTTAGATGATGCCTAAACGCTGAAACTCTCTCCACATGAACAACTTGCCTTAGCGTTGGGGTTTGTAAATTTGAATCCGCCACCTATCAATTTATCTGAAAAATCGATTTCGGTACCCTTCAAATAAAGGGCAGTCTTAGAATCTACGAGCACGTTAACCCCGGCACTTTTTACTAAAATATCCCCTTTTTTAGGTTCAGCAGTGAACTTAAGCTTATAACTTAGCCCATTACAACCACCACCACTGATAGCTACGCGCAAATAGGTACCCTGGCCTTCACGGGCAATAAGAGCTGTTGTTTTCTTACCCGCAGCTTCTGATAAGCGAACAAGCATTTCCGTGCCTTCACGCACCTGCACGGGCGGATTAGCCGTTAATGTGGATTGTTCTAAGCTCATATAAGATCAGGCAATTAAACGGAGGCTTCTTTAAAACGCAACAGAGAGCGTGCTATAGTTACAGCGTTTCCAAAACTTTTAGCACTAGCTATACCCTTACCTGCAATTGCGTAAGCAGTACCATGATCAGGACTCGTTCTAACAAATGGAAGACCTAGAGTAACATTTACAGCCTGATCAAAATCAACGGTCTTAAGAGGAGCAAGTCCTTGGTCGTGAAAAAGAGCTACAATAACATCAAACTCACCGCGTAAGTGTCTGGCAAAAAGGGTATCAGCCGGTTCAGTCTTAGAAAGTAGAGGATACTTTTTACGAAGCTTATCTAAAATAGGATTAATGATTTGCATTTCTTCGTTTCCCATAAGCCCCGCTTCTCCAGCGTGAGGATTTAGTCCACAGACACCAATACGCGGCTCTACGTGATGCGTTTTAAGAGCCGTGACTAAATAGTGAGCAGCTTGAACTGCTCTTGTGAAATTTTCTTCCGTAAGTTCATTTGGCACGGCTTTAAGTGGAATGTGCCAACTTAAAAGAACTACATTCATTAATCCTCCACTAAAAGCCATGGTAGGATCACCACCTCCCCATGCATCAGCGAAAAATTCAGTCTGCCCAGGAAACTTCCAACCAATAGCCGAAAGTTTTTCTTTGGAAATAGGTCCAGTAACAACACCACCGAATGTGTGATTTTTACATCCTTCTGCCGCTTTTGACATAGCAGCCCAAGCAAGAAGTGCACCTTCAGGATCAGGTTTACCTGGAGTCGCATAATATTCTGGGAGACCAACGGGAATTTTATCTACAGAAGCCGGCAATGACTGAAGCCAAGTTGCTGGCCCTATAACTGAAATCTGACTTAAGTCGGTTGTCTTCTGATTAAGCCACGCAGCAATAATTTCTGGTCCAACACCTGCAGGATCTCCACATGTCAAAGCAAGCCTACTACTCATGCATTTTCCTCGTGATCAGATAATGCGTTACGCAACTGTACAAAACCACGTTTACCTGAATTAAAGAATTCTAGAAAAGTAAGCGCTTCTTTCGTTTTAAATTGGCCACTTGCTTGTGCATCACTTGCTGCCTGCTTTTGATTGCCAGGCTTAGCGTAAACTAAACGAAACGCTAATTTAATTTCACTAATAGCATCACGGCTATATCCACTGCGTTTAAGTCCTAAAAGATTTAGTCCTACAGCTTCACTACGTTCGACAGCCATCGTGTAGGGAGGAATATCTTGAGTAATACGACTTAAGCCGCCGACCATCGCTCGCTCACCAATACGTGAAAATTGGTGGAAAGCCGATGCACCACCTAAAACCACATGATCACCTACTGTCACATGACCAGCCAAAAGTACCGCATTTGCTAGCACCACATGGTTTCCAACACTACAATCATGAGCGACATGAACTCCTGCCATGAGTAGACAATTTTTCCCAATTGATGTCACTGAATCTGCAGAAGTACCTCGGTTAATTGTTACGTTTTCACGTATTTTGGTATCAGATCCAACTTTAACGTAAGAAGCAGAGACACCATCAAACTTTAAATCCTGCGGATCGCCACCTATGACGGCAAACGGATGAACCACGACACGGTCTCCCAATGTCGCCCAGCGTTTAATAATCGCATAGGGATGAATTTCACAATCTTGCCCGATTTGTGCGCCAGGTTCAACGATTGCGGTTGGATGTATTAATGTCGGCATTCGGAAGAGTTAATTGTGGATCTTGAAATAAATCGTAATTCTTTAAAATACGAATCATTTGAAGTGCATCACTTTTACCATAACTGCGGTTGGTTTCTACTTTGTCGATTAAATCTAAAAGCATAGAGCGAAACGAGATAATACAATCGACACCTTTAGATTTCAAAAGTTCAACACTTTGACTTCTAAAAGGCTCGGCCGTTGGCAAAGCAGGTAAGACTAAAACTTTTGTTAAAACACCCATTGAGGGCTCCGCTTGGTCTAGAGCAAACAAACGGTTCACTTCTTTAAGCACATTATCTTCTAAGAAGCTAAAAATTTTCTCAGGCGCGTTCCTTAACATGGCAGGAGAAAACACATCCGTATGCCAAGGTTTAACAGCGATCATTGCACGCTGTATATATTTTAACTCACTCGGGAATAAGAAAAAGTCAGGCTTTCTCGCTCCTTTGCGCCACGTTGGATTATAAACCAGTAAATCAACTTCTTCGTCACTTGTTTTCTTACGTGCTTGAACATGATATTTACGAACCTGCCTAACAAAAAATCCATTTTGTTCAAAGTATTCACGAACTATACTTTCGTCGATGGCAGACATGAAAAAGACAATAATTGGGAATGAGTTATTTAGAGTATCACTACACGCAAGATCTTGAACTGAATTACCCCAACTGACAATCGATTAACGAGCACCGATTTCTTTAAAAGAAGCCTCAGCTAGCGCCAAATCCACCTTGGAATTAACTTCTGCACTACCAATTTGCTTTAAAACAATAAAGCGTAACGAACCAGCTTTATTCTTTTTATCACGTGTAGTTGCCAGCATAAGATCCGCTAGCGCTAGTGGCTTAGATAATACAGCAGGTAGAGCGTGCGCTTTCACAACACGCTCAACACGGCTAACATCATCTAAACTTATATAACCTAATTTATGCGATAGGCGTGCTGCCGCACATAAACCAATAGCCACCGCCTCTCCATGCAAATAGGTACCATAACCAGAAACATTTTCTATCGCATGAGCAAACGTATGTCCTAAATTGAGCAAAGCTCTACCTCCCTGTTCAGCGAGCTCCTTTTCATCTTTTTCTACGATTGAAGCTTTACTTACGCAGCAGCGCTTAATCACCTGTGTCAAATCCGATGAAGTCGGAGTAATTGGAGATTTTTCCAAGTGCTCAAATAACGTTTTATCGCAGAGTAGACCGTACTTTATTACTTCCGCCATTCCTGCAGCAAATTCACGGCTAGGTAACGTACTTAAGCAGCCCGTTGATATATAAACTGCAGTTGGTTGATGAAAAGCCCCAGCTAAATTTTTACCGGATTTTAAATTTATTCCCGTTTTTCCTCCAACGGAACTATCAACCATAGCAAGTAACGTTGTAGGAATTTGTATAAATGAGATACCACGTAAATAACTTGCTGCAGCAAATCCAACAAGGTCTCCAATCACACCACCACCAAGAGCGATAACAACTCCGCCCCGGTCTAATTTATTGAGAGACAAGAAATCTAAACACTGCTCAAGTCCGGTGATTGATTTTGCTTTCTCACCAGGAGCTAAAATAAGTCTTGGAATTTCAGTTCCTAATCTATCGAGAGTTTTAGCTAGTGCGACTACAACATGTTCATCTGTTATTAAAGCAACTTTACGTCCCTGTTTTTGCAGTTGCTGAATATGGTCAAGTAATAGACCACTTAAGTCTTCTCCAAAGTGAATCGGATAAGACCTTTCAGCTAAGTTAACTGTAATAGCATCTGCCATTAGTAAACAAGAGAACACAAGGTAATGTCATTGGTCAATATTCGTTGAGTTTATCGACCCATTAAGTGAAACCTAAGTTACTACACCTCGTCTTACATCTTAGCTATGAGCTTTTCACTGCGCTATACCCTAATTGCAATTTTTATTTGTGTAGGTACCAACCTTAGTTTTGCACAAGACCCCCTAGCACACCTCAAAGCAGGGCACCCAAAACTGTTAATTTCAGATGAAATGGTAAGCTATGATATCGAATCTGCAAAAACAGACCCGCTTCGTGCTGCGCTTAATAAACGTATTATTGATAATGCTAAAAAGATGGTCGGTGCAGCTCCTATTAAACATGTTTTAATCGGTCCACGCTTACTCGATCAAAGTAGACTTGCTATTGAGCGCATCATGACTTGCGCCATGGCCTATAAATTAACGCATGACACCCAATTTCTTAATCAAGCAAAGTATGACTTAATGACTGTATGCCAATTCAAGGACTGGAACCCTAGTCATTTTCTTGACGTAGCTGAAATGAGTTTTGCTGTTTCGATTGGCTACGACTGGCTTTACTCAGACTTAAATCAATCAGAGCGATCCCTCATTAAGGAAGCACTTCTAAACTATTCACTTTCTTTTGCAGCACCAGCTTATGACAAAAAAAGTGCTCCAGATAAACGTGTTTGGTTTTCGAAAGCAGAACACAATTGGAATCAAGTATGTAACGGCGGTTTACTTAGCGCAGCATTAGCACTCAGTGATGAAAAACCAGACTTGGCGCGCCTTGTGATTAATGGAGTGAGAAAATCCTTACCCCTAAGCATGCATGCATATGAGCCTGACGGTGCCTATCCCGAAGGCCCAGGCTATTGGACCTATGGAACAACCTATAATATTATTGCCATTAATCTCATGCAAAGTGCCCTTGGCACGGACTTTGGTTTAAGTGACGCACCAGGCTTTAATAAAACGTATCTTTACCGTATGGCAATAGCTAGCCCTTCGCATTATAGCTTCAACTATTCTGATGGAGGCGAAGGTTTTGAAGCTTCTCCCGCTTTTACATGGCTTTCAAATAAGGCAGGTTTTCAACCAGCAATTCAACAAGCTAGAGAGGAACTAAAGCGAACACTGGGTGGATCTAGAAATCGTTTTCTTGCACTCAATGCCCTATGGTTCCCTGAAGAAAATAAAAACAAAACAACTTCATCAGTTATTGCTGAAGACTTACACTTTAGAGGTCCTGCTGACATCGCGTTATTTCGCAGTAGTTGGAATGATCCCCACGCTATTTTCCTAGGTCTACGTGCAGGACTTAATACAACCAATCATTCCCACCTAGATCTAGGATCTTTTGTGCTCGATTCAGATGGCGTAAGATGGGCTGAAGATTTAGGACCTGATAATTACAATCTACCAGCCTACTTCGGAAATAAACGTTGGACTTATTTTAGATTAAACAACTTTAGTCACAACATCATTACGCCGGACAAAACCCTTCAACACTATCCTGCCCTTGCTCCTATTGTTGCTTTTAAAAGTACCCCAAATGAAGCCTATGCAATTACAGACCTAAGTAAGGTATATCCAAATACTGCAGAAAGATTCATTCGCAAAGTAGCCATCTTGGATCGCAGTCGTGTACTCATACAAGACGAGTTAACTAACATTAATAAAGATACGGTACTGCATTGGAGAATGATGACACGCACGCGCCTTAATGAGTCCACAAACTCAAACGAGCTGACACTACGACAAGACGGGCATCACCTGAAGATGCAAGTGATTGAACCTAAAGGAGCAACTTTCACTGTCTTAGCTGCTACACCGCCTAGTGAAGATGAAAAGCAAAACGAAAAAGATCATTTAATTGAAGTAAACGTTCCTGCTTCATCACATGACCACCTTGTAAGGATAGTCATACTTCTAAGTCCAGAAGGTGAAACATGGAAAAAACTAACGCCTCAAGATATAAAACCCATTGAATTTGAGCCTTAAATAACAGGTGGCGCATGTCTTAATCGCCAGTGCGTATACCACCTAATAATGAGTGGACGGATTGTAAAATAATAAAAACCTAAAGCTACTGCCATACCAAGGAGTGCATAGCTAAGTCCTTCGATTGTAGTTGGAACAGCGGGCTTATATACATTAAGCGTAGACCGAGCAGTTTCCCAGTCACAATTTTTTAAAAACACAAAAGGACGTGTAAAAATTGACGCATTTCTTAAACTAGACTCAGCAGCCTGAAGTGAATCAAATCTTTCACTCGATAAACGTAGCAATTGAGCAACACCAGCTGAGCCAGCGTCGAGTGCTTTACCCTCAGTAGAAATAGAAACCCCAGACTGAAGAGCCACACTGCGTACTTCGTCTAAGTGCCGAAGTGCTTCATCCAGTCTGCCACCCAAGCGTTGCAAGTACTGCTGCATAAACTCGGGGGCTTGTGAAAAAACTAACGCACCACATGCGCATAATATACGATCAATAAACTTCTCAAGACCTGAAGCTACTGAAAAGAGAAGTCCTGATAAACGCATATTTCTTCAAATGCTTTATTTAAGGAATATTTGCAACACTGCTACGCAACTAGATTTTTTGCGTGGATAAACACAAAGGATCCCTAGGTCGCTAGCTACTACTTCAAAATATGATCCGCCTTATCTCTGTCTAATTCTTTCTCCCATGAAGCAATCGCCAAAACTGCGACAGCATTACCTATCAAATTAACTATTGCACGTGCTAGTGACATAAATCGGTCAATTCCCAAGACCAAAGTAAGACCTGCTACTGGCACAGTTTGAGTCGAAGCAAGTGTTGCAGATAAAGTGACAAAACCTCCCCCTGTAACAGCTGCTGCTCCTTTAGAGGCGAGCATTAGTACCAGTAACATAACAATCTGCTGCCAAAGATTAAGCGGTGTATCTGTTGCCTGAGCGATAAAAACGGCAGCCATCGTTAAATAGATACTCGTGCCATCTAAATTAAATGAATAACCAGCAGGAACAACAAGGCCTACAACAGGTTTAGCACAACCAAGTGATTCCATTTTAGCCATAAGACCAGGAAGTGCTGTTTCAGACGACGAAGTTCCCAATACAAGTATAATCTCTTCTTTTAAATATTTAATTAAAGGCCAAAGACGAAAACGATTTAATCGCAGCACAGTTCCCAAAACAAAAACGATAAAGATAAGCATAGTAATAATCACGCAGAGCATGAGAGAAAGCAGCGCTAGAAGACTACGACTACCATATTTACCAACAACAAAAGCAATCGCAGCAAATGCCGCCAAGGGAGCAAGACGAACAACAATACCAACAATACGCATCATGACTTTTGAAACTATTTCTAGCAATTCTGTGAGCTTTTTCCCCTTCTCCCCCAAACCAGCAAGTGCAACACCAGTGAGTATAGCTACGAGTAAAACTTGCAAAATTTCACCTGATACAAGCGCACCAAGAAACGTCTTGGGAATCAAATTCATGAAATACTCTAAAGCTGATAATTTTTTAGCAGCTGTTGTGTACATAGCTATAGAACTAACATCTAGAACAGCAGCGTTAGCATGCATACCAGCGCCTGGTTTTATCCAATTCACAACGACTAAACCAATCACAAGAGCAAGCGTTGTGATTACTTCAAAGTACAAAAGAGCAATTAGACCAACTCGGCCAATACGCTTTAGATCACTCATACTACCAATCCCAACAACAATCGTGCAAAAGATAATTGGACTTATCAGCATCGAGATAAGACTAACAAAAGCATCTGCAATGAATTTATAATTCACAGCAGAGGCAGGAAAAAATAGGCCGTACAAGCAGCCTACGATTACGCCAATTAAAACTTGAATATGAAGCGGCTTAAAACGAGAAATCCAGCGCATGGGGTAAATAATAGTTTATAAAATCCTAGCACTTAAAGAACGTCGAGCGAGTTCTCAGCCTATATACTCAAATAATAATTGCTGGTAGTAATTTTATTACTAGCCTAAGTATAATTGCCTATGCCTGAAACAGTAACCTTTGAATCACTAGGAAGACTGCCTACGTTAGGCGATAATGCTGCAGTGGCAATACGTCGCATAGAGCCAGGGACCGAGGTCATACTAAATGGAAACTTAAAGAAATTTAAGACTACCATTCTTGAAGGCCACCGATTTGCTTACAAACCAATAGCTAAAGATGAATCAGTTTTATCATGGGGACTACCTTTTGGAATCGCCACTAAAGGAATTGATGCTGGTGAGAGTATCATCAACGAACTTAGTTTACAGATTTTATCTCAAAGAGATCTAGGTAATGCAGTATTACCAAGCGAAGCTAATTTCAAAAATAGTTCACTTGAATTTAAGTTTAATGAAAATGAATTTAAGCCAGGTAAACAAATTGAGTTAAATCACGACAGAGACAACATAACCTTCGAAGGTTACCTAAGAGAAGGAGCACGTGGCACAGGTACGCGTAATTTTATTGTAGTACTAGGCACTACCTCGATGACTGCATTTTTTGCACGCGCCTTAGCAGAGCGTTTGCAATCATTAGCAAAAGCAAATCTGAATCTTGATGGCATAGTTTCTGTGGCTCATACAGAGGGTGGCACTCAAGACGAACCTCACAATAAAACTCAGTTACTAAAAGCTCTTGCTGGATTTATTGTACATCCAAACGTAGGAGCTATCTTAATTGCAGATCATGGAAGCGAGGCGATTAATAATAAGGCACTAAAGCAGTTCATGCAGGAAAAGGCATATCCACTTGCGAGTGTCACTCATCAATTTATTTCGATTGAAGACAACCTAGATAATGCATTTCAGAATGCACAATCTATCATAACTTCATGGATTCCTAGCGTAACTCAGTATAAAAGAACAAAACGTCCCGTAGCAGAACTTAAGATGGGTTTGCAATGCGGAGGCTCAGATGCTTTTTCAGGAATCTCTGCTAATCCACTTATTGGAGCGGTTGGTAGAGAAGTCGTTCGAAATGGAGGTTTCGTTAATTTAGCAGAAACAGATGAACTCATTGGTGCGGAGACCTACATCCTTAAAAATGTCAAAGACGCAAACACCGTTAAGTCATTTTTAGAAAAGCAAAAACAGTTTAGAGATCGACTTGGCTGGCATGGTTCAACAATCGAAGGAAATCCTTCAGGTGGAAACCGTCTACGTGGATTATACAATATTTTTTTAAAATCACTAGGAGCAGCGACAAAGAAAGATCCTAGTCTTAGACTTGATCAGGTTATTGACTATGCGGAGCCTATGGTTCTTCCAGGTTTCACTTTCATGAACAGCCCTGGGAATGATCTAGAGAGTGTAGCGGGTCAAGTTGGAGCAGGCTGCAACATCATCTGTTTTACAACAGGAAATGGCTCAGTAACTAATTTCCCGTTTGTTCCTACCATCAAAGTAACCTCCACAACACGTAGACATTTGCTACTTGAAAATGAGATGGATATAAACGCTGGCGCATATCTTGACGGAACGCCAATGGATGAACTTTGTCGTTCAAGTTTTGATTATTTGCGCAAGGTTGCTTCAGGTAAATTAACCCAAGGTGAAAAAGCTGGCCATTATCAAGTTTCTATTTGGAGAAATTGGGCACAAACCGACACCTCGCAATTAGAAATCATTAAGCATACTCCTAAGCCAACTGGAAAACCGAGTACCCTATTAAGCTACAAGACTGAGCTTAAAACCCCACCGCTGTTGGCATATCAAAAAAACCAAACAACATGGGCAAATGAACGTGTAGGTTTAATTGTCGCGAGTAGCATGTGCTCAAGCCAAATAGCTCGGTTAGCTGCTGATCACCTCACATCAAAGAAGTTAGGTGGCTTCATAGGCATAAACCGTTTTGTAGCACTCGCTCATTCAGAAGGATGTGGTTTTGCAGGAGAGTCCATGTACCAATTAATGCAACGGACTTTAGCTTCCTATGCACGCCATCCTAATGCAAGTGCCACTCTATTTTTAGAGCATGGATGTGAAAAAATTCCAAATGACGCAATTAGACTTAGCCTAAAACAATCAGGAATTGATCCATCTCAATTTGGCTGGGCGAGTGTACAACTAGACGGTGGAATTGAGCATGTAATCAAAAAAATCGACCAGTGGTTTAGTGAACAATTTAAAGCACTACCTGCACTAGCTAGAACCGAAACAAGTCTTAAAGCAGTTTCACTAGCAATGCTATGTGACAACCCATCTCCTAATGCTCATCTCGCTGAAGCATGTGGCAAAGTTGCTCATGCAGTAGTATCCGAAGGTGGTAAACTCTTTATAGCTAAATCCGATCCACTCTTAAAAACTGAAGCTTTCACAAAACACGTACTAGCAGAAAATAGACCTACAGCTAATTTAAGTTACGGAGAATACGCCCAAACCCATGGTTTTTATATCGTTGATACCGAGAGCTCCCATTTTGTTGAAAATCTAGCAGGCTTAGGTGGATGTGGAGCTCAACTAGCTATGTCTATTAAAGGAAATCAAATAAGACCCAACCATCCACTAGTTCCTCTCTTACAAATCTCCGACACTAATCACTCTTTATCTAGTGATTTACAACTCATAGGCAAAAAGGAAGACGCACAATTATTACTCGATACAATTTGCTCTACTTATAGCGCAACTTTTATTCCATTATCTACTCGGTCAAAAATCAGTGACTTCCAATTAACACGCGGCCTACTTGGCGTTTCGACCTGACAATTAGGCTTTTGTAATTTCAAGATAAAGAGCTTCAACTTTCTTTCTAGCCCAAGGTGTTTTTCTTAAAAACTTAAGGCTCGATTGAATACTAGGATCGTAATTAAAGCACCGAATATTTATACGCTTTCCCATTTCATCCCACCCCAACTCTTCTACAAGGTGTTTTAAGAGAAACTCGAGCGTTACTCCATGAAGTGGATCTTTAGGTTTTTCATCAGGCATAAATCACTCAATTACATTTTCAGTTTTACTATCAAATAAATGAATACGCGATAAATCAATGCGTATAGAAACCTGCTGACCTAATTCGAATTTTTTTCTTGGAAGAACACGCACGGTAAATGGCGATCCATCTTTTTTAACATACAAAAAGGCCTCGGAACCCATTGGTTCAAAACGCTCCACAACCACCTCTACTTCAGTCTGCTCTTCAAGCACCTTACCTTCACTTTTTTCATAAACGTCTTCAGGGCGCACTCCTAATACAATGGCCTTGTTTAGATGTGATTGATAAAGCGATTGCTTAGTTTTTGACAGTGGTAAACGAAAACCTGACTCGTCTACAAAATAAACGGCTCCATCACTTGGTTGTAATAGACCTTTAATAAAATTCATCTGCGGACTACCAATAAAACCTGCAACAAATAAGTTCTTGGGATGATTATATAAATTAAGGGGTTCATCGACCTGCATTATATTACCATCCTTCATCACACAAATACGGTCTCCCATTGTCATAGCCTCTACTTGATCATGTGTAACATAGATCATAGTAGCACTCAGTCTTTGGTGGAGTTTAATGAGCTCCATGCGCATTGAAACACGCATCTTTGCATCCAAATTTGAGAGCGGCTCATCAAACAAAAAAACCTTGGGCTGTCTGACGATAGCACGCCCAACGGCTACTCGTTGACGTTGGCCACCCGACAAGGCTTTAGGTTTTCTATCTAAGTAATTTTCCAAACCAAGTAATTGCGCTGCAGACTTTACACGTGCTTCGATATCTTTTTTTGGCATCGAGCGCATCGTTAAACCGAAGGCCATATTTTCATAAACACTCATATGCGGATATAGCGCATAGTTTTGAAATACCATCGCTATGTCTCGGTCCTTAGGTAATATATCATTAACTTGATTACCTCCAATCGAGATACTGCCAGAGGTAATCGACTCCAAACCTGCTATCATACGAAGTGTAGTCGATTTACCACAACCCGATGGTCCAACAAAAACCATGAATTCATGGTCCTTTATCTCTAAATTAATATGATTAACAGCCGTAACCCCACTTTCACCCTTTTCAGGGTAAATTTTAACTAGGTTGTTGAGAATTACTTCAGCCATTGATTAGTCATTATTTAGGCTCGATTTGGCCTCTTGGGCGAACAAATATCGCAACCTACCTACTATCTTTTCGTTTATGGCTAACAATATCGTAATTCTTGACTGCTTCACGTTAAACCCAGGAGACATGTCTCTAACTCCTTTTGAAAAATTAGGCTCTGTTACCTACTACGACCGTACGCCTGTAAATAAAATTATAGAACGTTCACTGGATGCAGAGATTTTACTCACAAATAAAACACCCCTTTCTAGCGAAACGATAGCTGCTTTACCGAAACTTAAATACATTGGAGTGCTTGCAACTGGTTATAACATAGTCGACGTCAAAGCAGCTAAGGATCGCATGATCCCTGTTACTAATGTACCTAAATATTCCACGCTATCTGTAGCGCAACACGCGATTTCACTACTTCTTGAAATAGTTCAACAAACAGGACACTTATCCAAAACGGTAAATCATGGCAGGTGGTCATCTTGTGCTGATTTTTCATATTGGGACAAATCCCCAATCGAGTTAGCAGGTAAAACGCTGGGTATTGTTGGAGCTGGCAAGATTGGAAAAGCTATAGCCAAGATTGCAGAGGCATTAGAGATGAGAGTCCAATTTGCTACAAGAACTGGCGGGGATAAAGAACTAGAACATGTTTTACGCACCAGCGATGTCATCAGTCTTAATTGCCCTCTTACTACATCGACTAAGGAAATTATAAACGAAAAAACAATCTCATGGATGAAATCTCACGCAATCTTGATTAACACAAGCCGTGGAGGACTTATTCATGAAGGAAATCTTGCCGATGCTTTAAATTCAAACCGCATTGCTGCTGCAGGTCTCGATGTTTTATCTACAGAACCACCTGCTGCCTCAAATCCACTCCTTAAAGCAAAAAATTGCATTATAACTCCTCATATTGCGTGGGCATCAGCCGAAGCAAGATTTAGACTGATACATGTAGCTGCTTCAAATATTGAAGCCTATATAAGAGGTTCCGTAATTAACCAAGTTAACTAGTAAAGAAGTCGTTTATAAAAGACTGTTACAAAAACGTAACTTTAAATCTCTTTTACTGCTATTTCAGGTACTACAAACTTGTTTCACTTTGAAACTGCCTCTTTTAAAATATTTAGCTTGGGTTTATTCCATCGTTTGGATTGCGGCATTCTCGCTGGCTAGTGACGTAACTACCCCAACACAAAATGAATCCTGTACTTTTGTATTTATATCTGACGTTCACTTTGGACTAAAACGCATTAAATTTAGAAATGCAGTTAACGTTCCTGCATACCAAGTAAATCAGGCAATGCTTCAGGTAATTAACTCAAGTAGTAACATTACCTTTCCTAACGATCTAGGCGTAAGCGCAAATAAGAAGATTAATGGTATAGACTTCATGGTAATAACGGGTGACTTAACCAATCGCCAAGAATTGTACCCAGTTAAAATTCAAAGCTCTGCTCTTTCATGGAAAGAATTTGAGGATTGCTATATCCATGGCCTAAAACTCAGGAATCAACAAGGAGAGCCTACACCACTTTACTTAGTACCTGGAAACCACGATGTTTCAAACGCAATAGGTTCTCCGAGCAAATTAATTCCTACAACAGATGCGACGTCTATGACTGAATTGTACAATAGGTACATGCATCCACAAAAGCCACTGGCACCCACTGAGTATAATTATAAAGATAATAAAATATATTACTCAGAAGATATCGGTGGAGCTCATGAAATATTTATTACAATGTGGCCTGATAGCACGGCTAGAAAATGGATCGAAAACGATCTAAAGCATGTAGCTAAAGATGTACCTGTATTTATTTTCTGTCATGACCCGCCAGAAATTGACGCTAGACATCTAACAAATCCAAACGGAAAACATGATATTAATGCTAAGGATAAATTTGAGAATGTAGTAGCCGATATTTATAAAGACGGTTCAGAGTCCGATGGGGACACAACCCTTGAACAAGCAGAATTAACACAATTCTTAAAAAACCACCCAGCGATAGTTGGCTATTTTCACGGGCATACTAACTTTACGGAATTCTATACCTGGAAGGGAACAGATAATTCCCTACACCTTAACACTTTCAGGTCTGACTCACCTATGAAGGGTCAAATTTCTGGAAAAGACGAAACAAAGCTCGCCTTTCAGCTTATCACCTTTGATACCCAAAAACACTTACTGACTGTTCGTGAGTGTCTATGGAATACAAGTAAGGAGAAGGGAAAAATTGTTTGGGGTAGATCACAAACCGTATCGATTGCCGCTTTTAAATAATATTTTAAGATAAACTTATAGAGTTATCTTATAAAACTACTTAAGTTGTTTTTAATTAATTACTTAAAATATTTTTAAAATATAGATTACTCTCAACTGAAAAGATACATAAGAGTTGACGGACACTTGTCCCAATTGTTACATTTGTTTAACAATTTTTTGGATTCTTTGGATTCAATTACTAACCCTAGTACACAAACACACGCTAACAATATACAACCTATGAAATCCCTAAAAATAGCATACTTAGCTATTATAAGTGGCTCATTATTCACGGCTGGCTTTGCTCAGTCAGAGTCACAAACAACTACGACTTCTCAAAGCGCGTCTAAAAGTGATGTAATCACCCTAGAGGCATTCGATGTCACAGCAGATGCTGCACATGGTTACGTTGCATCCGAAACTAGCACGGGTACCCGTATAGCTAGTAAAATCGTAGAAACTCCATTCGCAGTAAACGTAATCACTTCAGATTTCATCGAAGATTTTGCTGCATTCGATCTGAACTCACAGCTTTCCTTTGTCAGTGGCTTTTCTCCGTCTGAAGTTTTCGGTCAGTATCAACTGCGCGGTTTCCAAGCTTCCACTTCACTTGTAGACGGTTTTCGCCGCATTGGTTTAATTGACACGAAAGATATTCAACGTATCGAAATCATCAAAGGTTCTGCAGCTTCTATTTACGGAGCTATAACACCTGGTGGTGTCGTTAACTACGTAACTCGCCAACCAACAACTACTCCAACTCAAAGCCTAGAAGTAGATGGTGGAAGTAAATCATTTTACCGCGGATCAATATCAACATCAGGTCCTCTTTCAGTCAGTAATCACCTGTTTTATCGTATTGATATCGCAGATCAGACACAGCACTACGCAGAACAATTTGCTAGCCGAAGCCAGTCGTCACTATCGGGAAAACTTGAATACAAACCATCCGATAAGACCAGTGTCATACTTGATTTAGAACACTCAGAACTTTACGAACACCCATTCACTCAAGCTTTAACAGTAACTGAAAAGCAAACAATGCCTTGGGCAGGAAACAATATCACCGAAAGTCAATATTTCGGTATGGCTACATCTTCCCAATTAGGACTATTAAATTATAACTACGCAGGTCCTGAAAGCTATGACCACAACCGCGTTACTAGCTCAACACTAAGCCTTGAACATCGCTTTAATGACTATTGGTCACTCAAGTTCGGCGCTAATGTTTTCGTTAATCCTTACAACGATCAAATGGTTGGTAGCGGCGCTTACTATCCATACGGTACTGGAAACGTAACCGTCACAAACGGTGTAATCTCGAATGCATTTACTCCAGAAGTAAAAGATCAACCAACAGCTGATTGGAAGCCTCAACGTGGTGGTGGATTTCAGTTAGACAATCTTGCTCAATTTAAAACAGGTGCAATTTCACATAAGCTTCTATTCACCGTCGATTACTACGAAAATTCCCAACGTACCGTTTCACTCGTTCCTACCGTAAACGGCAGTCAGGCAACAGACTACTACGCACTTTATAGCCCATATGATCCATCAGGTGCATCTTATTACACGATGCAAAGCTCATGGTCATCTGCACTAGGTTACGGCTGGAATACAACACTCTATGGATCAAATCCTGCGCTTTATAACGGTGTTACAACTGATCAATGGTTAGCCTCTACAGACACAGGTTTATTTGTGAGTGACCGCGCTACCATGTTTAATGACCGATTAATCCTCATGGCTGGCGGCCGTTATGATGGTGTCATGAATCAAGTTAAGAATTACAATATCCCAGCAAGTGGAGCTAATGCTTCACTTACTGCGGAGGCAAATCCTTACCAAGCTTTCGATTACACCACTAGCGCACGCACCTATCAAGTTGGTGCTTCATTTAAATTAACGGAAGGCATTTATGCTTACGCAAATAAGAGTACTGCATTTAATCCTCAGCCACAAATCAACTCCTTCACTGGTGTAGCTCTTCCAAACAACAAGAGCGATGGTTATGAATTTGGTTTTAAAACTTCGACACTACAAAACCATCTCAACGTCACCGTTGATCACTTTGTAATCAATGAAACCAACATTCTTCAAAGTGAAACAGATCCTATCACAAGTCTTAAGGACACAATCCTTCTACCTGAAGAACAAGCTAAGGGTTACGAATTAGACTTAAGCTACCAAGCTTCAGACAATCTACTCTTCTTTGGTGGTTGGGGATATACACAAACTGAGATTACCGATGCAGGTTTATTAACGTTCTTACAAGATCTACCAGCACGCCGTGTGCCTCGTAACAACATAGGTTACGGAGTGCGTTATCAATTCAGCCGCGGACCTCTTAAGGGAATTTTCGTCGTTGCTTCTGCTAAATACACTAGCAAGTCACTTGTTAACTTAGGCTCAGGTAAGAGTCTGATTCCTGGACCAGCGGGCACGAGCTCAGGATCAACTGGCAGCATGTACTATGTAGCAGCTACAAATACAACCTACGCTACCGGTACCGATCCTAAAATTACTGGTGAGCAAAAAATTACGACAACACCTGTTATTAATGCACCATTCCCAGGAAACGGAAATCTTCCATTCCCTTCACAAGCTGTTGGAGCTACTATTAATTATCCAATGTCAGCAACTGGACAACCTCTTCCATTGGTTAACGCTTCTACACCTGGTGTATATAGCGGCACTCCAGGTGGTGTATTCGTGGATGATGGCCGTGAATATAACTTCAATGCACCTTATGCTGTATTTGACGCAGGTCTTGGCTATACTTGGAAGACAGGTAAAAAGGCCAGCAAGACAGCACGCTTACAGGTTAAAAACATGCTCGACCGCAAGTACACATGGGGATCCGGTACACCTGGTTTACCATTCCAAATATTATTTACAGTCGATGTAAAATTATAAGCGGTAATCCCTTATATTATATTCAAAAAGCCTCTAGGTATTCCTGGAGGCTTTTTTGTTTAGAAAACATAACGTCTTAAATCGAGTGTGTACTTTCCTTCAGGTGGAAATGTCACTTGTTTCAATTCTCTGTGTTGACCCTCGGTATATGGCCAAGGCTCCCATCGCTGTTTAAATCTAAACGAAGCATCCGCTTCATCACGCGGCGCATCACTATAAGACTCGCTAGATGGATTCCATACATGCCAGCGTGCAGCAACTAAAACAGTCAAACTTTCCCTTTCAACCCACTCCAAAAGCAGTGGCGCATGTACCGGAACATGAGGCTGAAGTGCAGGATACAAGTTGAACGCTTTGTACCTGATGCCACAAGCAGCTGTAGATCCTTTAAGTGGCCTAAATTCACACGGATAACCATTCACTAAAAGTATCCCACGAGACAAAACCTCTGAGTTAGAAATATGCGCCTCAATACGATCTGTACTTGAGTCTACGGTACGTGAAACAGTTCCTAAATTGGGAGATTCCCCTAATAAAGGCCACGCTTCAAGGGCTTGCCTAAATTCAACCGAAACTTCTCCTGCTATTTTATCTCTGAAGGTCAATTTACCCAAATAAGGAAACCTAAAATTCCAATGCGGTTTAAGCCATTGCGGATTAAAGTCTAAATTATGTTTTCTAAGATCATCGCATATTTCATTCAGATCTTCCCACACAAACGAGGGCAGGAAGTATCGATCATGTAATTCACCTAAAAATCGAATAAATGGTTCTCTAAAAGGATATGTAACTAAGCGAGCTAAAATTGTTCGTACAAATAAACCTGTAACAGATTGCACGAAATAATCTGGATGCATTTCAAAAGCCCTAAACTCTACAAGACCAAGTTGCCCATTAGGGGACCAAGGATTCCATAATTTATCTACACTAATTTCAGCACGGTGTGTATTACCTGATCGGTCCATCAGTAGGTCTCTAAAAAGAAGATCATAAAGTCCAAGATTTTGAGCAGAAACTACATGGTCACAACCATTACAGGCTATCTCTAATTCATATAAAGCTTCATAAGTTGATTCATCAATACGTGGCGCTTGAGAACTAGGTCCCATATAAGCTCCTGTAAAAGCATAACTCAGTGCAGGATGATGCTGCCAATACCTGATTACGGATGGAAGGAATGATCGAAAAGCAAAAAAAGGCGAAAGCAGTCCTTCTGGACCTCCAAATACAATATGTGCACCTCCTCCACTTCCTACTACACGACCGTTAAATTGTAATTTTCGTCCACTTAAGCCAATTGTTTCCACAGCTGCATACAATTGCTTAAGTTGTATATCATACTGGCTCCATGTTTTGCACGGATAGAGATTAATCTCTAATACTCCAGGATCACTCGCTAAACCCAAAGTAATCAGTCTCGTATCTGCTGGTGGAGGATAACCCGCAAGCACGATAGGGCCTAATTCATGCGTTTGAATACAGTGCTCAATTTTAGAAATTAGTTCACAATAAGATTCAAAAATTAATGGCGGTATACCTACATTCAAGACACCTTCTTTAACTTCAATTGTGAGTGCTCGTCTAAGATTTGTTGGTTTAAGTGCGTATAAAGGCAAACGCAGTCCAGCAGGACCATCCCCTACTAAAAGTGCAAAAGATTTCTTGGCTTTATTAAATACTGATGCCTCATCAAGAGCATTTATCCAAGAATCACTCACCCAAACTCCACCAACATAATCCAGAGGGAGAACATAACCAGTAGACTTTTCTACCTTATCTACTTCACAGAAAGCGAGCGCTAGACTCGTATCTAGTTGCAGTAAATTTGTGAGTGCCGAAATAAATAATTTGGCGTCACTCATTGTTTTTTTGCCCGGTTCTAATGAACCTTGAAGCAATGTAGGGTTACGCCATATGCTTAAGTTATCTGTTCTTTTTTGAACCAAAAGAGCCCATCGTGGAAGCGGTTCCCCAGGATAGTGTTTACCGGAAGTTTCTAAAACAACTCCACCAGGAAAAGCCGAAGTTATCCAAGCTATAGCTAATTTACGTGCATAATCCAACTTAGTCGGTCCTAAAGCCGCTGTCTGCCACTCAGCACCTTGCGGATATTTTGGCACAAACGTAGGCTCGCCTCCCATCGTAAGAAAAACTCCATTTTTTGATAACGAGGCCTCAACTTGATCTGCAAAACGATAAATCTGCTCAAAATCATCACTTAAATAAGGACTCATAATACTCCCCTATTTTCAATATTTAGGTTAGTACATAACGATGCTTCTGCTGGTATAGCTGAATAAAATTTGCCCCGAATTGGACTGACTGTTTCAGCACGCGCAGAATGCGCCACAGCAATAAAAGTATCATCACAAAAAATTCCACGTGATGGATCAAGCCCACGCCATCCCCCACCCGGTAAATACACTTCTACCCACGCATGCATTGATAGCTCCGTTTGATGTGGATTAGCTATGTTAACAGGTTCATATACATAGCCACTCACAAAACGCGCCGCCAAACCAAGGTGTCTACAAATCGCTATTAAAAGTACAGCATAGTCTCGGCATGAACCTGACCCGCGCTCTAGTGTTTCATGAACACTCTGGATACCTTCTTCATCACGCCTCACATAAGTGAGTGAAACAAACACTGCCGTATTAAGCGCTCGAATAAAGGATATCGAATCCAATGGAGGAGCATGTAGATGCTTCTCTAACCAGTGGTTAATTTCAGAATAGTTTGTCCCATCTGAAGCAGCCAAATGGGGTTTTAGAATAGATAAATCAAGTTGGGAATAATTAAAAGGAAAGTTAAGCGCGTTAGGCTCGAGAAAAAAATCAAACGGATTAGTATTAAGTGTTTCAACTAGACACTGTGATTTTAGGTCAAGAAATGAAGACTGCCCATTAAAGTATAGCCATTCTATAGAATTATTTTCCACATCAGTACTAGAGACCCGTCTAGCCTCAGGACTAATCTCAAGCGAATATTCATGTAATCGCTGTTTTTCGGATTCACGTGGCCTTAAGTAAACCGTATGCGGAGCAAAACTAACTAGGTTAGTATACTCGTATTTAGTATGATGAGTGACACGTAAAAACATGCGGCAAGACTAAGCAAGCCTCTGCCGTGCCAACTCTCAAAAAAGAATGAACTACTTTAGAATGCTAGTTAATCCTCGCTGCTGCTCTTGCTGAGTTTTCATCTATTTTAATAGATGCATTCAAATATTTCACCGTAAAAGGCTTTAATACACGGTCAGGACCATCTGCTTTAAGTTGTTCATAGGCAATTTCTTGTAGTGCCGAAGCCTGTACAGCAGAGAAGCCTAATTCGTAGGCACAAGTTTCTTTTTTACCAAGAGACCTAGGATCTAATCCTGTTAGATCACCAAAAACCATAAGCGCCTCAATATAATATCCAAATGCACTACCGTGATAATTATCATAGGCCCATAAATTGAGCTGGCCTGCAGTAATACCGTCATAAGGATTAGGATCTGCTACTCCCTCTGTTATCGCTCTATTCCATGCTTCCCCTACCGCAATTACATCATGTACGTAGGGACTATTAGAGCGTGCTAGATTGTATGCCACACGAATATCGTGCGTCATCTGTTCGATTGTTTTTCCATGCCACGCCCCTTTCACAGGATATATTTGGTCTGCTCTTGCCCAAGTAGAAATCAAATGAATATCTACGTTTGGATTTTTATCATGAAGAATATCCGCAACCTGCTTGGTAGTATTAATCAGTAGTTTAGGATTTCCGGGATTTTGACGATCCAAAAGACTATAACCTAGCATCACTACATGATCCCAAGGCTGAGCTATTACTGGAAGCTTACTCTTCAAATGAGCATCCAAGCCTGCTCCTCGAATGGTTTCTAAATTAACATTAAAATCCAAATTAGCTTCTGTAGATAACGTCTTAAAAAGAGCAGGCACTCCACCCATATGTTCTCCATTTAAGTCTGTAACAGATGAAGCTCTATAAAAACGAACCGGAGATAGAGCACCAAACATAAAACTGTTACCTACAAACAATAGACGCTTAGGTTTTTCATGTACAGATCCCTCAGGCTGAAGCTGTGCCTTAATATCTGAATCAAACACCACAAAAAAAGCTAAACCTACAAAGCCTGCATGCCGTAGAAATCTCGTGGGGGTACTAATCATAGGGTTTTTGAAATTGTATAAAAAAGCGCATCATTTCAAGTCTACTTACCTAGAGCTTTATTATACCCCAATTACCCAGATTAAGGGTGCACTTGATTTAGTTTTCTCACAATCGCTAGTTCACTCTGGGCTTCGTTATACTTCCCTTGATCCATCAATTCTTGAGCTAGGTTATAGTGCGCATTAACATTCAGACTATCGTATCTTATGGCTTCCTGATACTCGTTTACTGCTTCTGATTTTTTCCCTAAAACTGAAAAAACATTACCTAAATTGCAATGTAGTCTAGAGTTTCCAATATCCAAATTTAATGCGGCTTCATAAGAATCAAGTGCGGCAATAAATTCCTGATTTTGAGCCTGCTGGTCACCAATAAGTGAATAGCATTGAGATAACAATTTGCGGGTTTTTTGAATCGTGGGTTGTAACTTAAGAGCAACTTTTAAGTGAACAATAGCAGAGTTATAATCACGGTCTTTAAAATAGACTAACCCCAACTCGTAGCTGGCTACAGGATAATTAGGTTTAATTACAATTGCTTCAATTAAATGATTTTTAGCCGAAACTAGATCACCTTTTTGCTCATGTAAGAGTGCTAGATTAAAATGCGTATCTGCTGACTTAGTATTTAATTTCAAGGCAGTCTCATAATCCTGTATTGCTTCATCAATCTTGCCATCTCTTGAAAGCAGAGTGCCTCGATTCAAATACGCTCTATCATTAAGTGGATTATAACTTATACACTGATTAATTAAATTTAACTCATTCTGATAATCATTATTTCTAAGATAAGTTAATATTAATAAAATACTTATTAAGACAGAGCTTAGTACGGGTATAAACTTTGAGGGTAATGTAATTACAATAATTAAGCTTAACGAAACTAACACAACAATACTGGGTAAATACATGCGGTGCTCAGCAATTGGCTGACTCACTAAAGGAACAAAACTTGAGCTAGGTGCGAGTAATATAAAAAAGACAGCTCCTAAAAAAGCATAACTTTGTTTTCTTATAAGACCATACAGTGTTACTATAAGCACACCGGAAATAAATATAGCTTGAAGAGGTATTTCATTAATACCTCTAACGAGCTGTGTACCGTAATCGATTATGAGTGGCCTTGGCCATAGAACTAATTTTATATAGATACATAGCGCCTTCGTCTGAGTAAGTAAGTAGCTCCATGTACTTACACCCAATCCAAAACCTACTGTACCGCCCCGTTTATTGCTGTTGAAAATTAAGTAAAAGAGCGGAATCCATGTAGCACATAACACAGTATAATAGCCTTTTCTTATTTTTAGACTTCCAAGGAAAGATCCCGTTACATAAAAACTATCATATAAAAAAACAATTAGCGGAGCACATATAATTGTTTCTTTAGCACCTATCCCTACAGAGCAAGCAAGTAGGGAAACCGATTTCCAGAGCTTTGCATGCTGTTCGCTGCACGAATCTATACTTTTTATAAATGCATACAAGGTGAGTAAAATAAAAAACGCACCCAATATTTCATCTCTTTGAATAACACAGCTTACACTTTCAGTAAGAAGCGGATGTAAGGCCCATATACTGACAACACTCAAACTAAACCAATAGCTAGAATCTAATTTAAGTGCTCTTAGTAGTATTAAAAATAAAACTACCGATGTGAGTATATGTAAGCATACATTAAAGAGATGATACCCAAAAACGTTGTAATGTCCTATAGCATAATTAATTGCTAGGGTAAGATTCACTAGAGGCCTTCCTGCAGCACCAGCAGCCTCAGCCGGCGGTGACAGCACTAATCTTAAATCTGCCATATGCTCGATTGAATGATTCTCCAAAATCGCAAATTGATCATCAAAGACAAACGGAGCATGTAACGAAGGCCAATAGGCACAAAATGCGAGTATCCCTATAAGAGAAATTCCAGCCAGAATCATGACAAATGATTGCTGTGAAGTCCTTTCTCGTAATTTGCTCATGTGTACCTAGGTAACTCAACCATCCCTGCCCTCTACGGCAAGCCCCTAGATATTACCACTACTCCTAATTTGTATCTGAATTCACCAATAGAATATGGGAGTCCATCATTCATTCGTACTCGTGTCTTAATTGATCTGTATTTTTCTCGACCCTGCATTAAATTTAATCAATATTGAACCTACTATTAACGGCTCCAAAAAAGCCTGTTTTAAACCCCTTAAGTAAGTACACACACTAACCTAAATCGTATGACTAAACATATCCTAACGCTGGCATTAGTTACGATAGCTTTATCTAAATCTGTCGTAGCTCAAACGCAGACACCAAGTGCAGATCAAGTAGTAAAACTAGCAGACTTCACTGTCTCTGAAAAATCACCTAACGGTTATATTGCTTCAGAAACAATGACTGGAAGCCGTGTTAACACAAAGATTATCGATCTACCTTATAGCATCGTAAATTTAACGAGTGAATTCTTTGACGATTTTAATATTCAAATCTTAGATGAAAACATGACTTATATCGGTGGCCTCACTGGTGTAGGTATTGGTGGATCTTTTAATCTTCGCGGTTTTTCTGCTTCATCCCAATTACGTGACGGTTTCTATCGCTTAGGTCGTTACGGACTTAGTAATGTTGACCGTTTAGAAGTTATCCGTGGCCCTAACGCTGCAATCTATGGACGCTCATCACCAGGTGGTATGATCAACATGATTTCACTTCAGCCTGAAAAGCAAGATAGCCAAACCGTTTCAATATCACGCGGTAGCTATTTTCAAAAGAAGGACCAGATTAAAGCAACAGGTTCAATCGATAAAGACTCTAAGACTTACTATGTAACATCCTTTGCACTAACGGATCGTCACTTTCCAGGACAATTCGGTGCGGTGCACAACCAAGAATATTACGCAGCAATAGCTCATGACTTCTCTGATTCATCACGCTTACAATTTAGCGCTGAATATTTCATGCAGATTCAACAAGCACCTCAAGGAGCCGTTCCTTTAGTTTCTGCTGCACGCACAGCAACTTCAGACAATACAGCTACTACTCAAGCACTAGGCTATGATTTAGGGCTTGGAAAAATTAATCCATATGGTCCAAACAGTGAACTCGACCGTGGTAGCGTCACCTTTACGGGTGTGTATGAAAAACAATTCAATGACATCTGGAGCTTAAGGGTTGGTGCCTATAATTTTAGAGCACGCCGCTGGGATTTCAATTCAAACACCTCATGGGGTGCTATTACAATCCCTGCAACAGGAGCTATCACTTCAACACGCGGATCAATTCCATCACGTGGAGAAATTCAAGAAGACGGCGGTGGCTATCAACAAGATCTAAAAGCTCACTACTGGCTAAAGAACCATACCATCGAAGCTAACACCCTTTTCACAATCGATTATAACGACTATTATCGTTACGATCCAACTTGGGAATATGGCCCATCAACTGATCCAGCTTTAGTAGCATGGGGTGCTACAGGATCAGGCCGCGTTGTTTCACTCACTTCAGCAGATGGCAATCCACTTAATCTAATCCCAACTGCTCCAATCAACTACTTCCCTAATTGGTATAACACACAAAACCTAGCTCTCTTCAGTGGATCAGGCAATGCCGTTACAGGTGGTGCCTCACTCAACGGTGGTACATTAACACGCCGCCGTACAACATCCGTTGGCGGAAACTTACGCCAACAAATGTTCCTGCTGAATGGAAAATTGATTGTATATGCAGGTGTACGTAACGACACCGTACTTTTCTCCCAACGTGATTACACCGCAGCGTTCGACTCTGTTGGCTTTGGCAATACGCTAGCACCAGGTACAGGTGGAGCTAATCAACCAGGAGGAAGCGTAGTACGCCGCTATGAACATCAAAACAAACCTAACACTGGATTTAATTACCAGATCATTCCGAATCTCCATTTCTACGGAAGTTACAGTACTGCTTACTTCGTAGATCAAACATCTAAACCTGCTGTCATTGCAGCATCAACCTACGCACCCTTCACAGCTAAAGGCTATGACTACGGTATTAAAGGTTCTTACCTCAATAGTCGCTTAAACTTTACTGTAGGTGGCTACTATGCAAAGCAGTTCAATGTTCTTGTAACAGATACCGTTGAAACACCTCCAGGTTCAGGTCTTTTCACCAACGTAACACTACAAGATGGTGATCAATTAGTACGTGGTTTCGAATTTGATCTAAGCTGGGTTGTTAATGAAAACGTTATTGCGGGTGTAAGTGGTGCAGAAGTTAATTCAAAGTACACCAACTACGGATCTGCTTATCCAGAAGTAATAGGTCGTAGCGTTAACGGTATTACTCCAGAAAACGGAAGCGCATATATCAAATACATCGTCCCTGGTGTTAAGGGTCTTTATTTAAATGCGCTAACCACATATGTATCTTCGACTCCTTCCCAAGTACCAAATACAGGAGATACTACCGCTATCGATAAAACATCGGGCAAAAGTTATTTAACAGGACATACCGATGCTTGGAAAATAAGATACCCTTCCTATGAAACTTGGGTATTCTCAGCCAATTACCGTCTACCTCGTTTAAACCGTGGATGGGATCAACGTTTATCACTAACCTTGAACAACGCATTTAACAAAAACTATGTTAAAACTAACGGGCTTCAAGGTGATGGACGCGGCATTATGCTAAGCTACTCACTTACGCACGGCGGAAGCCATTAATCTGTAATCTTTAATTCAAAGCGCCTCCCCAAAAAGGAGGCGCTTTTTTATAACTAGATATAAATTAAAGAATAAAATTCAATGACTTCATCACCTATTATGTTTATAAACATATGATGAAAGTCTGGATACCCTGTTTACTCCTATTACTAGGATTACCTAGTCTTAAAGCAGACAGAGATATAACAGTGGTGTCGGATCTCTCCTTGCAGGGCAGAAAATTCCCGATCACAGACAAAAATCATCCTCAATACTATCAGCCTCTTATCGGAGGTTTTCATTTCTACGGAGATCCTATACCAGGGCTAAAACCAATTCCAACGATTGCAGTTGTTAAAGCTGTAGCCAGAGAACTAGCTAAGGAAAACTATTTAGTAATGTCTATAGAGCATCCTAAGGCTGACATATTACTCGATATCACCTGGGGTGTAATTACACCAGACAGCGATACAGATAGTGTTAAAAACCAAATTGAAAGATTTAACCTTGTTTTAGGGCATACCATTACTTCCGTAATGCCTCCAGAATCGTTTAATCGCTCCCAATACTTAGACGCTGCGTTTGATGAGCGCTATTTTATCGTTTTGACAGCTTATGATGCAGATAAATACACAAAGACAAAAAAACGTGTAGCGCTTTGGCAGACAAAAATGAGTATACCTCTTTCAGGTATTGAATTTACAGATATCATCGATCGATTAGTAGCTAGTGGAGCACCGTATTTTGGTAAAGAAACTGCTAGCCATCCGGCACTTACACCCATCACTCCTCAAGGAAAAGTCGAGGTAGGAAATCCTACCGTTAAACCATAAAGTCATAGCATACTTGCTTTCTGAGCTTTTATAGAGGATATTAGACCCTTGGTTCTTTGAATGGTTAGCACACCAATTCAATCCCATAGTCCATTTAAGCCTTAATAAAGCTTATGTGAATTAGGGGGTGTACCGGATTCGACCCTTGGTTGGAGTGCGCTACTGCCTTATCGAGAGTGGATAGTCTCTCGTAAATCCTCGATCCAAAAAATAATAGGCAACTTCGAAGAAATGCCCCTAGCTGCTTAATGCAACTACGTAAGCTCAGCGACACCTGCTAGCTGAACCTTACGCCGACAGCAGGCATAATGTGTTTAGCCACTCGCGGTTCACACATCGTACCTTCATCCGGGAGTTAGTTGAAAGCTAAGCGCGTATCATGGCGTACTTTCGGCGAAATTAAAGTGATACTATATAAGGTAGACGTGGCGTGCGAAGGTCAGGGGCACGCGGGTTCAACTCCCGCCACCTCCACCATTATAATCAACGACTTACAAAAGTATAAAGCAATTCCTGCCCTATTCCTGCCCAAAAACACTTGATCTTTGCATAGATTAGCATTGAGTTGCATAGCGTGGCACGGAGTAACAATAAGGCTCTTAACAATTGGGAGTACCCCAAAAAATCAGGTATCCGCTTTAGTGAGATACTTAATAAGAACTCGAATGAAACTTTCGGTTGTTCATATAGAGTAAATGTTCCTCCTAAGATAACTGGTAAGCAAAGATTACGCCGCCAATTCACAAACAAAGAAGCTGCTGAAAAGTGGGCTAATGAAATGTTTACTGGTTCAAAAACCTATGGACATAATTTCTTTGAATTAAACGACGATGATCGTAGGCAGGTAAGTGCATCACTACCTATACTTAAAAAGCACGGCCTAAGCCTTGATGAAGTTGTAAAGTATGGGATTAAACACATTAGACCCGAGGGCCGCGGGAAAAGTATTCAAGATGTAATATCTGAACTAGTTAAAAGCAAAGAGCTTCGCTATATGCGTGGAGACTTAAGGTATCGCAGTTTCAAAGATTTTAAACAAAGAGCTGAAAAGTTTAGCTTGGCTATGCATGGCAGACTTATATCTGAAATATCAGTTAAAGAAATTAAAGGCTGGCTGAATGAACTCAAGCTTTGCGGCCGATCTAATCAAAACTACCTTTCTGTTATAGGCGAAGTTTTCAAGCATGCCACTCAATGCAAATACATAAGTTCATCACCAATAAATGAATTAACTGATACTGATCGCAGGGAACTATGTGGAGCTGCAGTAGAGTCTAAAGAGCCAAGCATCTTGAGTCCTACACAAGCAGAAAAGCTACTTATTACCGCTTGTAATCACCCAGACCTTAAATTACTAGGAGCTGTAACATTAGCTCTATTTTGTGGACTCAGAACTGAGGAACTTAAGCGCTTAGACTGGGAATCTGTAAAAATTAATGAAACACCAGCAACTGTTACAATAGGAGCTAAGATAGCAAAGAAGCGCCGCATTAGGCATGTTGATATACCTAATAATGCACTTCAGTGGCTAAAACTTGTGAATAATAAAGAAGGTCCTGTAAGCAAGAACCTACATTATAATGACCATCAGAAGAGATTTAAGAAATTACTCAAGTTGGCTGAGTTTAATAAATGGGAAAGTAATGCTATGCGCCATTCTTTTGGATCATATCACTATGCGCTATATGGCGATGCAATCAAAACGTCACGTTTGCTCGGGCACAGATCCAACGATCAAGTACTTTTCGATAATTACAGAGCATTAGCTACTAAGGAACAAGCAACGAGCTATTTTTCGATAATACCTCGTTCTAAAACATCAAATATTCTTAAATTTGCATGAAATTCATAAAGAAGAATGCTGTTAAATCTAAGAAAGACAAAATAAGAGAATTAGCTGTAAAAAAACCTCTTAATCTAGATTCAATTAAAGATATTAAAGGAAAAATATTACCTTTAATTAATAAATTGAATCATGAAGCTAAAGAAAAGTCTGAATTGCAACTAGAAGCAATCAATGCATTAGCAGATATAGGCAATGATATAGCATTTTATATTAGTGCTCTATACATTAAAGATAATAGGGAAGCTGTTGAAAAAGTTGCTTTAAAAAAACTTATTTTCCCAACCAGCTTTTTGCTTAATATCCCATCTGGCCTAACTTTAAATAAAAATACAAGAAGATCATTTTATGACGTTTTTAGATTATCGTTAACGGAATCTTGGAAATCTAACCACAAACTGAAATTCGGTTGTGATACAGATTTTGATGATCTACGATTAACACTAGAGGGTTTTTTAAGATCAATGGAAAGTCCTGACCAAACAAATGAGGACTCAAGAACATTTTCTATTACTACTGGCAATGAATGGACATCATTAAAATCTACACTTATCTGCACGGGCCGTGTTCCGGTACCAGAAGAAACTAGCAAACTGCTTCTAATGCCGGATAATTCAAAAAATTATCAACTTTGGGCTAAGAAATTTGTGCATTGGTATCAAAAAATCCATCCTTGGCCATACAAAGATAGTTATGGTTATGACAGGATGCTTGAGTCAAACGAAACCATAGCTAATCCAGTGCATCAGCTAGCCTACAATAGACTCTTAAAGCGTCACAAAAGTAACCCTTCAGAAAAATCTGTATGGAACTCTTTAAGAGCAATAGTTCGTGAGCGATTAAAAATCGCATTAAGTTAAACGAAGGTTAGTTGGGCTTCTAGTCTTCGAAACTAAACACAATGTAGTTTCTTTTCACTTCACAGATATACATGTGTTCGTAGCTTGTCTCCATGAGTACGCACACATATCAATACCGCCTTTCACAAGATAAAGCTAACGAGATAAGAAAAAACCCTCCTGCAGTTATGACACTGCTTGAAGCAGCAGAGTATATGACATGCTCTCCTAGAAAGTTACGTGATTTAATACATCAGAATAAAGTTAAAAGTACAAACATAGGAAGTAGAATAATCATCCGACGTGAATGGTTAGAAACTTTTCTAGGAAACTAAATAGACGCTGATGAATACTATAGATGCGACTCCCTCTTTAGTATCAGATTTTCTTAATCGAGAGATATCATTCTTCACTAATGCTTTCAATACAAAGCCTAATAGCACAAAGAAAGTATATGAAATATTGGAGTGTATAAAAATTGGAGAATGGAAGAACAGAATTTATGAAATCAGGGAGTCTGTTGCTCATAGCAATTCCGATAAGACCCAGCTCCTTAAAAAGAAATTAAACGCAGTCACTTTTTCGGGTACTTTTAGCAATCGTTCCAATAAGTCACTGACTACACACTCAGGAATATTGTGTTTGGATCTTGATAACCTCACCTGTGACATACCAGCACTTAAGAAGAACTTAAGCAATGATCCACATGTTATAGCTATAAACATATCTCCAAGTGGTAATGGTCTTAAGGTATTAGTAGCAATTGAAGCAGCTAATCCTGTTGAACACAATTCATGCTACTTTACTGCAGAAGCTTACTTCCGTGGCAGCAGTGTTACAATTGATCCAAGTTGTAAGGATGTTAGCCGCTTGTGCTATGTTTCCTATGACCCTGATTGCTACATTGCACCATATGACAAGCACATCCAATGCTTCACTGCTGATTCCTCTGTCTCATCTGCTCCCCTTTCTTTTGCAAGTGCAAGCTGCAAGCTACAAGCTGAAGTATATAGGACAATTGAAGAGCCCCTAACAACTAAGGAGTTAGCATTGATACTCCACGAAAGAGATAGAAAACTAAATGAGATAAAGGAAGATGAGCCAGACTTGGTTCGCATTTATGAGAGATCTGTTTTAGACATAGGACAGATTCAACTACACAAAAGAAATGCATGGTTACTAGAAATTGTGCCATTTTTATTCTATTCATTTACCTATGACTTAGCGTTGGAACTAGCTGAGCTACAAAGAGCTATTCACAGCAGTTTGTATTCAGGGGACAAGAACGAACATGAAAAATCATTTAAATGCCTGTGGGAAGGATTAGAGCGTGACTACCCTTCAAAACTTACAGAAGAGGAACTGTATTTATACGATACTTTATCGGAGCCGTATCGTTCGGCTTTTAGGATATGTCGTTTTAATGCCAGAAAAAAACCCAATTTACAGTTCTTTATGGGAAATGATCACATTGCTGACAGATTAGGACCCAAGAATCGTTATAAAGGATCTAGGATTATTAACAGACTGATCCAAATTGGAGTTATTGAATTAGTCGAAAAAGGCAAACGATACCAAAAGGGACGTTTCAGCACTGCAAGTACTTACAAATGGAAAGTTAAAACTACAGCTTTATCCGAAGAAACAGAAAACCAAATAAATAAAATTAACGAAAATGAAAAACTATCAGCCTAAAAAAGTTAAAAGTACCTTTCACACGAACGGTCTAAGCTATACGCAAATAAAGCGTAATGGATTAATCACTATTTACGAAGTGTCTAGCAGTATAACGCCGGCAATAAACTTCGAAGTGGCAATACTTAGAGTCATGCCTGAGGAGTCCATCAAAGGTGTAATATATCCAAAACGTGAGAGATATCCCTCAAACGAAGAATTTGGCAATTTAGGTTGGAGCCATCCAACACTTGAAGATGCAGAAAAACGCTTCGATCTGCTTGTTAAAAGCTTCAGGGATATGCACGGGTATGACGATAGCGGGCCATGGGCAGCGTAATGCATACCTTGGTATACCCCAAAGGATAATAAGCCCTTTAAACGGCATACCCCACCCCTAAAACATGGAAACTATAACATTAACAAGCGAGAACCTTCACAAATTGGCCACAAACAATTGTGGCTTTACTAGAGCTCAAATTGAAGCACTAGGTTTTCAGTGGCCACCAAAGCAAGGATGGTTGAAGTCATTAATAGGCAAAACCCTTACTGTTGAATCATATAACAAAGTTGCTTCCTTGCGTGAGGTAAGTTCAGCCAAGTTAAGAAAACAGAAGAAACAGCTGGCTAAGCAAGAATCATTAAAGGGCTTTGCATGCTACTAGTGATATTTAATCAAGTACCACTGGTGAACTGCTAATTCATCCAAATTCAATACTACTAACGAATTCCATTTAGCTCTAAAAAAACATGCATGAACCATTATACATACACTACTTTTCTAATTGGCTTCCGTTTTCTTTGCAGAGCAAAATATTGTTCATGAACATATACTCAATGCATACTATACAGTAAAATTAAAATCTTATTAATAATTGAGTATCATAACAGTAGCTTTCTCGCATCTTGCTACCATATCTTCAAAACTTTCTTTATTTGTTACAGGTATATTGCTGTCAATCGATACATCCTTAAGAGATTCAATTAATGGTATTAAATATGCACTCTTAACAGCATATCCTACATTTTGAGGTAAGTCATTTGTTACCTGAGCAGCACGAAGACCAAGCTTTGATTCAACTAATCCTACTAATTTACCATCATCGTTAAGCAGTGGTCCGCCAGAATTCCCCGGTTGGACAGGAACACTTATCTGCCAGCTTCTGGGATCATCGATAATCCCATTCATACTACTAATCTCACCCTTTGTTACTTTCGGACTAAATCCTTGTAGATATGGGTTGGGAAAACCGATAGTTGAAACACTTTGACCAAGTCTAACGTTACGTGAGCTAGTTATTCCGAGACTTGTATAATCACCCTTTTCCAACTTAAGAAGCGCTATGTCATTTGATTCGTCCACACTTACGACTCGGGCTGACTTGAGTCCATCTATAGTGACAGCCATTAGTTTACTAGAATTTGCAATTACATGAGCTGCTGTTAGTACATAACCAGATTTAGAAATAATTACTCCGGTACCGCTTTCTTTATATTGGCTACCAGAGTTTGTAACTTGAGGCTGTGGATTCAAAGTGACTGAAGTAACTTTTCTAACATCTGCTGCTGCCTCACATAACATTCTAAATAGTGTTACATGTAAGATTTGATTAATTTTCTCAGCTGGCTGGCCACTCATTGCATAAGTCGCACCGTCTGTTAAACCTGATGTGTAGTTTTTATCAGATACCAACTTACCATCTTGAGATCTTACCTCCACATGTAAACTTACATCGATTTGCGGGGTTATAGCGAAACCTAGGTTTTTTGCTTGATTGTATTGGTATGTAAAATTGGTAATTTGCGGACGTATTATAACAGTGTACCCCTGTGATCCTGCATCTGTGTCTTTATAGTCAGCTCCTCCTTGATATGCAGCATTAAAGACAACATAGGCTATACTAGTACATATTTTTCCTAAAGGAAGAGTCAACGTAGTTGCAGACCCTGTAAAACTTGTTGGTGAACCAGTATAAAGATTCTGTGCTGTTTTTGCATCAACTACTATCAAAGCTTTACCTTGTAGTCCCATTTGTGGAGCAGAAAAGGGAATATAGTTAGGATTATATCCACCTTCGAAAGCACACCCAGATATAAATAAAATTATAATAATTGGAGCTAAGCACTTAATAATATTAAATTTTTTCATTTGTACGCTTAATTTTATCTAACAGGGATATAATAAAGATTATGTCTTATTATTAAAAAATCACTGTAGATCGTTAGGTGTCAACAAAACACCGTCTAAGCTACAGTGCAGTGTGCTTGATATTACACATTTAAAGAAGCGATTTAAGACGCTACGTATCCAAGCAGGATTAACACAACAGGAGTTTGCAGCTATTGCTGGTTTTGATTACAAATTCTACCAGTATCTTGAATCGCCAAGAAAGAAACAGATCTGGCTTGAGACATTAGATAGAATAGCCAACGGGCACGGACTTGAGTGTTGGCAGTTATTGCACCCTGATTACCTATCTTACGCAAAGCGTACTAAAAGGTAGTGAATTAATCATCTTTTGTATTAACACCAAGTTTCAAGTATTTTAATGTAGTAGATACCCAATGCGTGCTTGGTGGAATAAAAGCTATTTCATACATAAATTCATCTTTTGTTATATTGCATACCAACACCGAAATTAAGTTTATCATTTTATCAATATCTGAAAAAGGGACATTAGGTAATGATTTGATTTTTGCACTGAATTCTAAATCGTTATGCGAAATATATTTATCTCGCCATATTTTTACACCACTTCTCCAAAGTTCATCCAATAAATCTATTTGTGATTCCCACCTAGATCTAATTGATTCATCTATTGTAATATCCAAGAATCCGCGTAATGATAAATTTTCGCGTTGTCCAGTCTTTGGTGAATCAAGAAGCCGTGAAATGCCAAGAAATATTGAATCTAATAATAATGATTCGAGTTCACCCCAGAACTTTTCACCAGTTCGAGCAAAAACATAATAATTCTCTTCTCTTAGGTAGAGTTCAGTGAACATGCTCCATTGAACACATAAACGCTGTGTTTTTATATGTAGCTGTTTTAAATTTTCTTTTTTCATTTGTATTTAATTTTGCAGCATACCTAAAGACTGACTTTATAATACTACCAATTGTATGACTGCATATATTATGCAATAGAGCAGATAATACGTAGAGTAACTCAAACGATGCACATAACCAATCGGGCTTTAGTATTAATTTATTTAATCTAAATAGAATGGATAGTTGCCGCATCTGTGACAAAACCAAGATTGCTCCCATTTTGCTAAAAGTTTCGGATATTCTTTTTCATTATATTCTATCAATGGAACATTATCCTGTGTATCTAACCAAAGCCTAATGCCGATAAAAAAAAGAAATATCAAAAAACCTATACTAGATCCTAAAATAAGACCAAATAGATATATAGGTATAGATGAAAAAATTGCAGACCCAATCGCCACAATTATTACAAACATTACACTGACCTTATTAAGGGGTTTCAAAACTGGAGGTTCAATTAACTTGGCTAAGTCAGATTGAGTGACACCCTTAGATTTTGATTGGCTAACGATCACTGCATCACCTAATCCTGACACAGCACCACCAAATGTAGTAGAGTTGCTAGTACTGCGTTGAATACCACTCCTGTAAATTACACAAGCTCTCTGGATATTATCAGAACCACACTTTTTACATAACGGTAAATTGACGTGTAAGCTTGAACTACCCAAATCTCGATTACAGAACCTACATATAATAGCAGCTTCTTGTATTTCTTCAGCGCAATATACGCATTTTTTCATAAATTTAGGGACTTAATTTATCAATTAAAGTAAAGTATACTAAAGCAGTAAAAAGTGTTATTTCAAAACCCTCTGTATTCCACCAAAGCACTACCTTCCTATATTACGAAATCCAGTAAACCAAATAATAAGGACCGTAAAACAGACAATAGATATAGATAACAAGGCTTTAGTATTCATTTCATCATTTGCTGCGCTTTAATCTTTTGTGCTATATCATTTGCGCGATCCTTAGCTAAAAGCATTTTTTGCGCTCCAGCATCGACTTCAAGACTATGTAAATTATCTCTATACATCTCTGCGAATATATCGTCACTAGTTGTAGCAGCTAACATAGCCCATGCCAATGCCTCAACATCATCTTGATCAACACCCCTACCTAATGCGTACATGAACGACAAAGCCTCTTGAGCATTAAAATTACCTTGGTAAGCCGCTTTCATGTGCCACAATGCAGCATCTCTATATCCAATTGAATATTTAGCTTGCTGATTGATTTTCAAATCAGCTTGTGCAGCACTTTCTAAAAGAGAAGCATATCTTTCTTCAGATTTTGCGTCTCCTTGTTCAGCTTTTTCTTTATAAAAACTACTGGCTCTTAAATACCACTTTGCAGCTTCTGCTCGATTTTGCTCAATACCATATCCACCTCTTAAATACAGTTCAGCTATGCTTGAAGAAGCCCATGAATCATTATTACTATCAAGCAGTTTATAATAATCTATAGCTTTAGCATAATTTTTATCTACGCCACTTCCATATTCATAAGCACGTGCAAACTGATATCTCAAATCTCTATCACCATCTAATGCTTTTTTCTGTAGGCTAATTAAATACAGAGATGGATCATATTTAGTATTTAGATATGAATTATCATGCGTATTTTGTGCAATAATGATTTCGTAATTATGCTTGTAAACATAAGCTTCAAGTTTGTCTTTAAGACTACATTTAGTTTCGCAGTCTTTTAAAATTTTCAACCAACTTGCTTTGCCACTAAGAGAACTTAATTGATAGCAGGCAAGTGCTTTAGAAAGATTTATTTCCCCAGCACTACCATTTTTATAAATACAACCTAAAAAATACTGTCCTGCATAATTACCACGCATAGCAGCAAGTGTAGCAAACTCTAGTGCTATTTTTTCATTTTCAACATTACCGTCATCGTATTCTTGAAGCAACCATGAAACAGCATATCCATACTCATCTAACTTAGGGTCTCCAGTTTTTATTGTATTACTTAACCATTCAAAAGCGTTGTCTTTATTTTTTTCTACCCCACGACCGTATTTGTAAGCGTCACCTACACGAAACATCGCTTTAGTATAATTTTTTTTAGCAGATTTTAAAAACCATTCAAAAGCTGCTGATTCATCTTGTTCAACACCTCTGCCTTCAGCTAACGCCAATCCATATAAATACTGTGATTCAATGTCACCTGCTATTCCCTTTTTATGAATTGCCAAAGTCTCAGATGTCTCTGCATCAGGAAATTTATCGGTGTTAGAATAATATATGTTAATATCCAAAGATGCATAATAAGTGCTTTTATATCCTGCTTTACGTAACCACTTAGCAGCCATGATATCTGATTGATCAACACCATCTCCATAGGCATACGCAAGCCCTAATTCTTGATAAGAATCTATATCACGA
>Ga0364886_10084_pt1 | contig 60289 bp, 42 predicted proteins | sample ExccelJu500001D3_4_FD_206926 | JGI IMG/M metagenome (GOLD analysis project Ga0364886, IMG submission 206926) | Enriched cells from Trout Bog Lake Hypolimnion, Wisconsin, USA - BchlTB.July23.5000.01.D3 | ecosystem: Environmental > Aquatic > Freshwater > Lake > Hypolimnion/Profundal zone | place... | reverse complement strand
ACTTACAATTCAAATGCGAGAGGCGGAGACCTGAAGCATACTCTGAAGTATGATGTGGGTTATAACTGGACTTTTGCCGGTGATACCGCTTATATGTTTCAGTGGCAGACAACCAATTTGTTTGATGTTAATAATAATGACTCTGTAACTATAGTTTCTCAATGGAATGGTACTACATGGACTCCTTATAGCGCAACCCTTAATTTTTATGTAGGCGGCTTACTCCAGTCATCTGTTTACCAGACTTACAGCGGTGGTTGGGTTACTCAGTACAGGGACTTGTATTCTTACAACAGCGCTAACCTGCTCCAGACCGATGAATATGAAACATGGTCGGGTGCAAGCTATACAGGACAAAGCACCAGAACTTACTATTATGATGGTTCTAACAACCTGCTTAATGAAACAGATGCTTCCCTGACTTCAGGTACCCCTGTTTATACTGATGAATATAATTATACTTATTCTTCAACCAACCAGAAATTGACTTCAACCTATTCTACATGGAATGGTTCGGCATGGGTAAACAGCACCCTGACTACCAATACTTATGATTCTACCGGCGACATGACAAGCCAGGAATATCAGACATGGGATGCCACTAACCTGGTATGGGATAATGTTACGCTTGCTGAATTCAGCAATTTCGTTTCAAGTATGGTTAATATGCCAATGACCGAAATCGTTGAACAGTGGAATCCGGTTGGTTCTGGCACATGGGATCCAACAACCAAATATTCTTACACTTACAACTCCTATGGTCAAATGACCAATCTGGTAGGCATTTCTTACAATTCAAGTATTTCAGGCTGGGAATTTGCAGCAGGCAATCCAATGGCCAATTATTATTACGGCCCTTATTCTTCAGTATCAGCAGTTAATAATGTTACAGCTGTTAACGGAGACGCCAAGGTTTATCCTGTACCAACACATGATATGCTCCATATTGATATTAACTGGCCTATTGCCCAGACTGCAACTATCAATATGTTTGATATCCAGGGCAATTCAGTTTACCAAATGGAAACAGGTCTTGGCACCAGCTTCAATTATGGTATTCCCGTAGGAAACCTTGCTCCTGGTAATTATTTTATCAAAATTAGCGGACAGCTTGGTTCAATTGAAAAACAAATTGTTGTATCTCACTAATATTTGCTGAGTTATTTTAAAAAAAAGAGCGTCAATGTTGGCGCTCTTTTTTTTTAATTTTTTTCTTGAGAGTCTCAGTCTATATGGATTATGTTATCAAGACCATTATCCAAATGAAATAATTTATACATTGCGCATTCCAGCAACCTTTTAAATTCCCAAATAATACTTTCCGGAAATAATTTGAATGAAAGTATCCGAATATTTCCAGGAAATATTAGTTTCACATTTTTATAATTGAATGGTTTATCTGCACGGAAAAAATGAAATCTGTAAACTATCTTCTCTTAATTATTTTATTATTGGTTCATTCCCCTGCCAATGGGCAAACTGATACTTTGGTAGGTGTCTCGGCCCCGAAAGAAATGTGCAGGGATTATAAAGATCTGGCACACTTCCTTTGCGACGATCTTAGTAATGAAAAGGCCAAAGCAAACGCCATTTACAATTGGATTACCCATAACATAAGCTATGACATAAAAGCGTCGGAAAAGGGTAATGTGAAGCAACCAGACGCAGCGAGCGCCCTTAAAACACGGAAGGCGGTCTGTGGTGGCTATGCATTGCTGTTTACTGAAATGTGCCGGGAAGCAGGCCTTAAATCGGTGACCATTGAGGGTTATGCCAAAGACTGGATGTTCGACAATGGAGATAAACAATACCAGCCCCGCCATGCATGGAGCGCAGTGCTTATTAACGGGAAATGGGAACTTGCCGACCCCACCTGGGGGGCAGGTGGAATGGTGCAGGCTTCAAGCAAACTGAGGAAGATACTCAACAAAATTTGTTTCGGGAAGCTGGGTTATTCCAAACGCATGAAATTTAAATTTGGTTATAATCCTGAATATTTCATGGAAGACCCTGAAGCCTACAGGTTAAAACATCTCCCTGCCGATCCCATCTGGCAACTTACGGATACCCTGATGCCGATCAGTTTGTTTGAGGCAGGTGATAGCGCGGTGAAGAAATTTAATGAAATCAGCAAACCTGATCAGGGCAAACCCGAACTGATGCGGATCTGCGGCCTCAGCGAAGAACAGCGGACCTTTGAGATGGCTGAAAGGGCCTACCAATACAATAACCGGTACCCGCTTTCGATGGCGGTAAAATACCTTTATGTGGCTACTTCAACTGTTGAAAAAGCTTTTATAGATACCACAGTTCAGAACCCTGATATGCTTGTTGCAACAGCGAGGCTTAACCTCAAAAAGTCGGAAGACTATATTAAGCAGCAAAAGAAAGAATTCCCTGAAGAGTACAGCACTTTAAGGAAAAAGAATAAAGCCAAAAACCAGGATGCAAGGCAATATGTGAGGCAAATAAAAACGGATGATAAGAGGCTTGCAGGGCAATCGAAAAAGTACATAAAATCCTCTGGCGCCAAAAAAGGCAAACTGAATAAAAAGGAAAGCCAGGCGGCCAAAAGAAAACAAGGAGTTTCGCCTAAAAAGGTGGATGAAATTGATGCTTCAAAAGTGCAGAAAAAGAAGGGATCGCCGGAACTCCAGGCGCTTGAAGATTCTGTTAATTCCCGGAGTTTACAGATTGCTAATATGTCCCCTTTAATCACGGACCAGAAAATGAGGCTTGAAAAAGGCAGGTTAGAAAACAGGCTGCGGCTTGACACCCTGGGAGGTATGTTTGGGGAAAGCGACTCCCTGCTCGTTAAAGAAACTGTTTCAAGGTTGCAGATGCATGGGAGTTATGATGATGAGGTAAAAGCAATTTCAGGGAAATTCAGGGAAATAAAATACAAAAAGGTAGATACCCTGGTAAAATATTACCTTGCCGAATATGATACCCTGAATAACGGGTTTGACAGGATGCTGAAAACAAAGATTGCCCAGATGGATATTTATAAAAAGAACCTGCGGACTCTGGAACAATGGAAGAAATGGAGCAATAATGACCCTGATGTAGATGAAAGGTATAAACGGTGCGCTACCGATTACCTGGAGTGTATTGAAGAATATACTAACATGATTGATGATTATTCGGAACACCTGGAGACCAGTAAAAAGATATTTGCGGTGCTGGCCAAAGGGTATGCAAGACAAATAAAAGTAACCGGCTATATGGAAAAGGCAGAGGCGCTGCGGACAAAACTGGAAAGCAGCACGCTTAATGGCAGGCAGGCTTTTGACAAGAAGGAAAATGAAAAACAGAAAGCGCTTGTAAAAAGAATTGAAAAGAAGGTGCAGCAGATTTCAGACAAAATGGATTGAGGCAATGGGTCAATGAGATTTTAAATGAAAATTCATAACTCAAGGAATTCAGGAACATGGTTTATTAATGCCTGGAAATTGGGCTTTGATCTTCAAAAAGTGGAAAAAATGCCCCTAAAAGCGGTATTTTTTAATGAAATTATCGAGAATACACCCTTTTTTTAAGTATTTTTATCTATTTTCGTTTCTTTATTTATATTTACGTGAAATTGCAGCAGCCGGAATCTTATGACTAAAAAGATTTTTTCGATTTTATTGTTGGCAGTCGTATGTTTTTGTGCACTTTTTTCGTGCAGGAAAACTACTGTAAGCACTGCCGATGCTACACTTAATTATTTCCCTTTACAACTGGGAAAATATATAACGTATAATGTAGATTCAATTTATTATTATAGCGCTAACTGCACGCAGTATGAAGCCAAGTCACAAATGAAGTACGCCATTGATGATACTTTTACGGATCAGTATAAACGCCTATCGTATGTTATGGATGTATTTACGAGGCCATTTGACAACAACAGTGGAGTTTGGGTACATAACAGCGTTATCCTGATCACACCTACTATTACGCCTCCGTTAACCCTTTCAGACCCAACTACCATCAGTCTTTTATACAGCCAGGACCAGGCACAGTATGTGAAGCTGATTTTCCCTATATCCAATGGCTATTCCTGGTATGGCAACCAGTATATCAATACCCAGAACCCATTGTTTACTTATCTGTCAAACTGGAATTATTACTATAAGAATTTTCAATTGTCTTACAATACCGGTTATATCAATTTTGCAAATACCGTTACCGTTCTTGAAGATTCAGAAGCGGTTAATTATCCTGCAATTGACTCAAATATCAGTTCTTACCTCACTTATGCAGAGGAGGTATATGCTGATAATGTAGGCATGGTTCATAAACAATGGACCCACTGGACCTACAAACCTTCGCCCGTGATTTGCAGGGATGGTTACCAGGTAGTGATGGACGCCATTGACCATAACTAATGCGCTATGTGGAGAAGGATAACCTGTCTGTTCCTGATCATCGTCTTTTCACACGGGTTTAAAGCTACAGCTGCGCAATATGCTTTTGAAGTCTTTTTCACTAATAAAAACAATACTCCTTACCGCATTGACAGTCCCCTTGTTTATTTATCGCACAGGGCGCTTGCCCGCCGCGCAGTTCAGGGCATAGTTATTGACAGCAGTGACCTGCCCGTGAATCATGCCTATATTGACAGTGTGCTGAGGCTTACCGGAGGTATTCTGCACGAAACTTCACGCTGGCTCAATATGGCAGTCATCCTCATTCCCGATTCAGCGAATATCCTTTTATTAAACAGTGTTTCCTTTGTTGGCAGGGTTAAACTGGTAGGCTACTATTCCACAAACCTGCACAGGTTGAGCAGCGGTGGAAGCGGCAACCCGATTTCCGCAACCATTGCAAAAAGGACTACCTCAACCGATGCGGCCTATTTCAATAGTACCTGGACCCAGACCCAGATTGTGAACGGCAATTTTTTGTATGATAACGGATATCAGGGACAAGGTAAGCTGATAGCCCTTATGGATGCAGGATTTACCGGTACCAATACCCACCCTGGTTTCGACAGTATGTGGCATGATGGAAGGGTAGTGGATACCTTTAACTTTGACGACCAGGCTACTGATGTTTTTTCCCAGGATCCTCACGGAACCGAGGTGCTTTCCACAATAGCCGGTAATGTGCCGGGTACTTTTGTAGGTAGCGCCCCCTTAGCCATGTTCGCACTTTATATTACGGAGATTAATTCGAGCGAGCAACCGTTGGAACTGGACAATATGCTTAGCGCCAGCGAAAGAGCCGACAGCGTAGGGGCAGATGTGATTTCAGAATCACTGGGTTATGACCTTTTCGATAATCCCGCCGATGGGCAGTTATTTGATTCACTCGACGGCAAAACAACCATTGCTGCATTAGCAGCCAATTGGGCTACCCGTAAAGGCATATTATTTGTTGCTACAGCGGGCAATGACGGTTCGCCACCCGTACCGGGCTGGGGAAACCATATTCTTACACCTGGAGACGCCGACAGCGCCCTTACTATAGGTGCGGTTGATAATTCGGGAAATATTGCGCCCTTCAGCGGTTTTGGCCCCAATGCGGCAGGTTTTGTAAAACCCGATGTTTGTGGTGTGGGAGATCCTGGCGCTTGTTTTGATGCCAGTAGTGGCGGCTACACGGCATTGCAAGGCACATCCCTTTCCACACCACAGATTGCAGGCTGGGCTGCCTGCCTCATGCAGGCTAACCCCACTTCCACACCTTTCCAGGTGAGGCAGGCAATCATACGTTGTGCCAGCATGTACAATTCACCGGGCGTGCAGTTTGGTTATGGCATACCCAATTTTGAATGCACCAATATCTGGCTTGGTATCAGTTCGCCCCTTCCGCCTTTTACCAAAGCCAATTGGATTATAGCTACCCCCAACCCTTTTTATGATGATCTGACGATTGATGTTTTCCCCGATAGTGGTCAGGACATAAATTTCCGCATTTTCGACCTCACTGGCAAACAGGTTTTTTCTGCACAACAGTATTTTTATAAGGGAATCAATAACCCGGTTACTTTTTCGCTTGCAGCCCAGCCCCCCGGCATTTATATCCTCAAAGCGGTTTCCCAGACACAGCAGGATGTGGTGAAAATAGAGAAGAGGTAGTGGTTTTTTCGAATTCCTGTTTAAAGTTTCACCCTAATTCATAATTTTTGTTCAAGTATAGATATGGGGCTATGTTTTGGTTTTAGGTAAGAAATTATTCATTTGAAAATTGAACCAGGTGAGCTTTCACCCGAATTTCTTGAAAAATCGGCTTTCCATCCTTATATTTGTAGTATGCTGAATAGTGTACCAAGAGAAGATACCTACCTTCAAAAAGGGATAAGAAAACAACTTGTCCAGTCGCTGAGAGTAAAAGGCATCAGGGATGAGCGTGTTTTGGCTGCAATTGAAGCTGTACCGAGGCATTTTTTTCTTGATCCCGCCTTTGAGCGGCAGGCTTACGAAGACAGGGCTTTCCCCATCTTTGCCGGGCAAACTATTTCCCAACCATTTACTGTTGCTTACCAGACACAATTGCTCGAAATAAAGAAGTTTGACAAGGTACTTGAAATTGGCACAGGCAGCGCCTACCAGGCTATTGTGCTTGCCGAACTGGGCGTTTCAGTGTTTTCCATTGAGCGGCAGAAAACCCTTTATGACCATATCAGCAACTTCTTCTTTCTTAAAAAATTCCCTACCATAAAGCGGTTTTATGGCGATGGTTTTGAGGGACTTCCATCTTATGCGCCTTTTGACAAAATTCTTATTACCTGCGGCGCTCCTTTTATTCCCCCGAAACTGATAGAACAACTCAAGCCCGGCGGAATAATGGTGATTCCCGTTGGTGGCGACCGGGTTCAAAAGATGTTGCGGGTAACCAAGGACGCAACCGGCAAGGTTTATGAAGAATATATGGGCGATTTTGAATTTGTGCCCATGCTCACCGGTAAAAGTGTGAACCAGTTTTAGTGGGGTAGGGGTTATTCCATATTTGTTATGCATTTGAGTTTATTTGTTTATTCCAATTCTAAGGCTTTTTAAATCCCATTAAGCCAAACACCCCGCCGCTCCTCAAAGCCACGGGGTGTTCGCAAATACCTGAAAATTTCAGAAATAAAATATTGTACTTTGTCAGTTATACAGAGTATTGAGCTGTTCTTTAAATGAGGTAGGGTCTACTTCTGTAAGGTTCACCAGATAATTTTTGCCGGTAACCGGGGATGCTGCGGCAACCCCGCCGTAAAATTTCCCGTTTATCAGTGTAAAGGCAACAAAATGTACTGCTATGGTGGGCACATGCACTTCATTGAATACACCATTTGAATAACTGCCGGTAATACCAAGCGGCCATTCGCTTTTATATCCATCGAATAAAGTAAATCCTTCAACTACAGTTGAAGAAGAGAGGGTAGCCCCAATAACTGAAAGGGTAACATTGAAATTCTGTGGGTTCCAGTTGCTGAGGCCCAGGCAATCGGCATTGCACTCTCTCATACTGTCTGAAAAAATAGAAACTGTATCCCCACTCACAACTACTGTGCTACTTCCAAACGAATCAAGTGGCTGTTGCCAGTTTACTTTATTTGTAGTCTGATTGGGCCCCTGGGTACCGGCAAAAAACAGCATGCCCTGAATTGTATCACCGTTTCGGGGTACATTGGCCTGAAAGGTATAGCCGGGTTTCAGGTACACGGGCAAACCATTTTGAGTAGCCGTTGTTGCAATTTCCCCTCCGGATATCAGCTGGTTAGATCCATTTATGGGCAACATGCCTGAAAAAATCATATCCCCCTTTTTCAGGTATTCGGTTACCCCTATCTGCACATTGCCGGTAACTGAGGCGCCTGAGGCATCCTGAAAACTATTGGGCCGAAAAATGTAGCGCGTGCCGCTGTTACCATAAAAAGTGCCGCCGGTCACTGCGTTCAGGGTCACATATTTGGGCTGCAGGTTCAGCATCTGGTAAATGGTATCCATTGAGGAATAGGTGCCATAAACCGGGGTAGTGGAGTTATTGTTGTTACTCTTGCTGCAAGATGCTGCCAGAATTAAGATCAGGACTGAAATGTCAAAAAGCTTTTTTTTCATAAAATTTTGGTTTTTATCATAATAGACGGACAAATTACAAAATTGGTTGGTTTTAAGTTTGCTTTTTTTAAGGTCAGCTTCATCTCAAAAAGTAAGGTTAAATAATTATTCATTTTATTTTCGGGGTGGCCCCGGCCCAAAAGGGAGACAAGGACTATTATGCAATTTATTGATTTTCATTTTATTAAACTGGCAATCTTGTGAATTGTGTAAATATCCAGCTATTGATGAGTGTTATTACCCTTACTTATTAGCGGTTACTCAGGTTTTGTCATAACCGGGTTTCTGCCCATAATGTAACCGGGTAATTATCGAAGTTCGCAACCCTTAAAATCGTTAAATGAAAAAATGGCCACGAATATTACTTCAGCTTTTTGTAACTCAATTAATGCGGGGGCCCTTGAAGGCGGAGACCCGGCCGGAAGGGAAAAAATATTTAGCAAATAAAGATTTGGGTACAAGTAGCTTTTTTGGAGAAGGGCCGGTACTTAGGCATCTGTTCGATTTCATAATAATTGTCTGAAAGGAAATGCAGGATACCCCTTCGGGTTTGATAAACAAGTATTTCGCAGTTCCGAAAATAAGGTATATTTGCAGCCCAAATTATATTATGAATTTCAGACGCATAATCGTTTTTTATCGCTTACCTATTGCAGTTGCATTAATAGCTCTTGGTTTCCTGTTCGGATTTAAAGTTACCTGGTGGATCGCTTGGATACCTTTCCTGGTGGCTATATTGATGGTTGTGGCTTATTTCCTGGTAGGGCCCATGACCCTGATACAGGGCTATATGGACAGTGGTGATATGGAAGGCGCCAAAAAACTGCTGGGTATGGTTAAGTATCCACAATTTCTTTATAAACCCATTAGATCATCCTTTTATATGCTTCAGGCCAATTTTTCGACTATGGGCGAAGACCTCGACCTTGCGGAGTCACAACTGCGTAAGGGCCTCGAGAGCGGGATGAACGAAAAAGAATATGAAGGAACCGCCTATCTGCAACTTGGCGCCATAGCCCAGAAAAAAGGAAATACAAAAGAAGCCTACGAACACCTGCGGAAAGCCATAAAAATAGGTTTACCTGATAAGGATAATGAAGCGGCCTGTTACCTTCAATTGTCAGGAATATGTATCCAGCGCAGGGATTTCAGGAATGCTAAAATATATTTTAATAAAGCCAAATCCTGTAAAGCTACCAATCCCCAGGTAGTGGAGCAGATCAAAGAAATGTCGAAATACATTGCCAGGATTCCTGGTTAAGGAATAATGGTTAGAAGGCTATTTTTTGATGCAGAATTTATTTTAAGGCATTTACCATTTTTTGGGAAATGCCTTTTTATTTTTGGCTTTCACAGGTTTCTTTGTTGCTGATGTTATGATAAGCACAATTATAGGAGCCAGTGACAATTTCGGTTAATCCCGCCCAGGGCGAAGCAAGGGTCGGCCCCTGCCACCTACATTTGGGGATAAACAACGGGCCAGTGTCCTGTTATTTATTTGGGCGTTACAAAGGCGTTAACGGAATATCACAATAAAACCGTAACTATTTAATTTAATTTACAAATTGTAAAATTTAAAAATTGTATAATTTTAAAATTGTGGAATTGTGGAATTGCCGAATTGTCAAATTGCCAAACTGGAACATCCATTTGTCAGAACAAGATTTGTATAACCATTAGTTTAAATTTCAGGTGTTTAAGCCTCAAAACACCGGTTTTCTTTTAAAATCCTTTCGTTATTTTTTGTTAAGAAGTCATTTTTTAGTATGTTTACCCTGAATTTAAAAAATTTATTTTCCAAAAAAAGATTTAGCTCATGAGAAAACTTTTTCTTCTATCATTGACTGGGGTTAATGCCGGTAACAACAGTCATTTAAAAACTATGCAAAGAATTATTTTAGCCCTTCTTCTTTGCTTCACGGGCTATTCGGTATCGGCAGCTGTAGGTATTACCACTGCTTCAGGGGGTACCAATATTTGCAGCAATGTGGCTACATCGCCTACTACACTTGGTAATATTGTAATAACTGAAGGTTTGGCAACCGATTTCCCGTCAGGATCAAGTTCCATTGTGCTTTCCCCTCCGGCAGGATGGTCTTTTGTAGCTGTTTTGCCTACCATCACAGCCTCAGGCGGTGATGTAAGTATCGGGGTTACTTCCATTACAGCAGGTTCGCTTACCATAAATTTCAATGCATCGGGCACAACCCATATTGATGTGGTTACCATAGCAAATCTTCAGGTGGTAGCGGCAACTGTAGGTTCAGGAGCAGGAAATATTACATCAGCGGCTTCTACCGTTGTTGGCGCGGGCGGCCAGAATTACGGCGCCTTATCCATTCTTACCGCAGTAACGCCTGGGGTAAGTATTGCTGCGGCTCCATCCTCAACTATTTGTAGCGGTACAAACGTTACTTTCACCCCTACTCCCACTAATGGCGGTGTAACCCCTTCTTACCAGTGGCAGTTAAACGGAGTTAATGTTTTCACAGGTTCTTCTTATTCCAATGCTGCACTTAATAATGGCGACCAGGTAAAATCCATCATGACGAGCAGTCTTGGATGTGTAACATCAGGAACCGGTACATCAAACACAGTTGTAATGACGGTAAATGCGCTACCTACGGCATTTTCGGTTACAGGTGGCGGCGCTATTTGCGCAGGTAGTTCGGTTGCGGTAGGCTTAAGCGGTTCGGGCAGTGGTATCAGTTACCAGTTATATAAGGGTGGAGTTGCAACAGGCAGCGCCGTATCAGGTACAGGCAGCGCCATTACTTTTGGTCCTCAGTCTGTTGCCGGGGTTTATACAGTTATAGCTACCAATTCGGTTTCTGGATGTACCAATAATATGACAGGTTCGGTAACCATTACGGTAAATTCAGTTCCGGTTGCCTATTCAGTTACCGGTGGTGGCAGTTATTGCGCCGGCGGTTCGGGCGTTGTAGTTGGATTGAGCAGTTCTGCTTCTGGAGTAAATTATCAATTATACATTGGCGGTATCGCTACCGGTACTTTAGTTGGGGGCACCGGCGGCTCTATAACATTCGGGCCTCAGACTACAGCCGGTACTTATACTGTTATTGGTTCTGATGCGGTCTCTGGTTGTTCCAGTAATATGACTGGTTCGGCTACTGTTTCTATAAATGCTTTGCCAACTGTTTTCGCCATGACAGGCGGCGGTGGCTATTGTATCGGAAGTTCAGGAGTGGCGATTGGCCTTGCTGGTTCGGTTTCCGGGGTTAACTACCAGTTATACCTGGGTGGGGTTGCTACAGGCTCACCTGTTTCGGGTTCTGGCGCTGCAATAACTTTTGGAACTATTACTACCGCAGGTACTTATTCTGCCGGAGCAACTACAGTTGCAACCGGCTGTACCAATAATATGTCGGGTCTTGAAACTGTATTTACCAATCCAATTCCCGGTGCTTTTAACGTTACAGGAGGTGGTACTTTGTGTGCAGGAGGCTCAGGAGTAGCGGTTGGTTTATCAGGTTCGGCAGTAGGTGTTAATTACCAATTGTATGTTGGCGGCGTAGCTACCGGCAGTTCAGTTTCAGGTACCGGAAGCGCTATTACATTCGGACCGCAAACTACAGGAGGAACCTATACTGTTGTTGCAACTATTGTAGCCACAGGATGTACCAATAATATGACAGGGACTGCAACTGTTACTGTATATGCAGCGCCTACCTCCTTTGCAGTTACCGGTACAGGTTCTTATTGTGCAGGTGGTAGCGGTGTAGCTGTAGGTTTGGCCGGATCATCGGTAGGTATCAGTTATCAATTATATTTAGGCGGTGTAGCTACAGGAACCGCTGTTTCAGGAACCGGCTCATCTTTCACTTTCGCTTCTGAAACCACAGGCGGAACTTATACAGTTATAGCCACCAATTCTTCTACAGGCTGTACTGCGGCAATGTCGGGAAGCGCCGTTGTAACGGTTAATGCAGTACCGGGAACTTTCGCAGTTACCGGTGGCGGAAGCTATTGCGCAGGAGGTACTGGGGTGAATGTGGGTATCAGCGGTTCTGCTGCAGGTATCAATTACCAATTATACAAAGGCGGTGTAATCTTTGGCGGCTCAGTTTCAGGAACCGGTTCATCTTTCAATTTTGCCCTTGAGACTAATGCGGGGGTTTATACCATAGTGGCTACCAATGCGGTAACAGGCTGTACTTCCAATATGACCGGGAGCGCAACAGTTGCCATTAATGCTTTGCCAACTGCTTATACTATGACCGGGGGCGGAAGTTACTGCGCCGGTGGCTTGGGAGTTGACGTGGGGTTAAATGGCTCAGACGTCGGATTCAGCTACCAGTTATGGAGGGGTGGAGTTGCAGTTGGTTCTGCAATGGCAGGTATCGGCTCAGCCCTTGACTTCGGTAACCAGACCGTGGCAGGAACTTATACAATAATTTCTACAAATACTACTACTTCCTGCACCAATGCTATGAACGGCAGTGATGTTGTAACCATTAATGCTGCACCTACTGCATTTGCGGTAACGGGGGGTGGCGCTTATTGTGTTGGTGGTACCGGCGTTGTGGTTGGACTGGCCAATTCGGTGGCAGGGGTTAATTACCAGTTATATGTAGGCGGGGTAGCAACCGGGGTGGCTGTATCAGGAATTGGCGCTGCAATAACTTTCGGACTACAGACTGTATTGGGTACCTATACGGTAGTTGCCACAACCGTGGCTACGGGATGCACCAGCAATATGACCGGCAGTGTTACCATTACTAATAATCCTCTTCCGGTTGCCTTTACAGTTACCGGCGGCGGTTCTTATTGTGCAGGCGGAAGCGGTGTTACTATTGGCTTGAGCAATTCAGTGGCCGGGGTAAATTACCAGTTATGGCTTGGCGGTGTTCCAGTGGGATCTTCAGTTTCAGGAATAGGCTCAGCTATAACATTTGGCTCCCAGACAACTGCAGGTGTTTATACGGTCCTCGCAACTACCGTTGCTACAGGTTGTACCAATTTCATGACGGGTAGCGCTACTGTTACCGTAAATGCCTTACCTACTGCATATGCGGTAACCGGCGGCGGCAGTTACTGCGCAGGTGGAACAGGAGTTGTAGTTGGTTTGGCAAATTCAACTTCAGGAGTTAATTATCAATTATATTTAGGAGGTGTTGCTACCGGCAGTCCGGTTCCCGGAAACGGATTACCCTTAAGTTTTGCCAGTGAGACCTCAGCCGGAGTTTATACGGTTATAGCTACAAATGCAGCAACCTTGTGCACCGCTAATATGACCGGCAGTGCAACCGTAACTATCAATGCCCTGCCTGTTGCACAAACAGTTACAGGAGGAGGCTCTTATTGTGCTGGTGGCGCAGGTGTTGCTATTGGCCTTGCATCATCGGTTGTTGGTGTAAATTACCAATTATACAGGGGGGCGACTGCACTTAATGTAGTAAGCGGAACAGGGGGCGTCATTACTTTTGGCTCTCAGACAATTGCCGGTACCTATACTGTTCTTGCTACAACGGTAGCAACCGGCTGTACCAATAATATGACCGGCAGCGCCACTATTTCAATCAACCCGGTACCTAATGTTTACACCATTTCGGTATCAGGCGGAGGCGCATATTGCGCGGGAGGCCTGGGTGATGATATTACTTTGAGTAATGCAGATCTGGGTATCAACTATACCCTTTACAGGGGCGGTGTTGCCCTGTTTACACTTGGTGGCCTGGGCGCAATGCTCGATTTTGGATATGAAACCACAGCAGGCGCTTATACCATAGTTGCTACCAACCCCGGTACAGGATGCACGAGCAATATGACCGGAACGGCTAACATCAGCATTAATCCATTACCCGTTGCGTATGCAATGACTGGCGGTGGTAATTACTGCGCGGGTGGTACAGGTGTTGTAGTTGGCCTTGCCAATTCAGCTCCCGGAGTTACTTACCAATTATATGTAGGCGGAGTTGCTACAGGATTGCCGGTTTCAGGAGCCGGAATCCCGATTTCTTTCGGTTTGCAGACTACCGGCGGCACTTATACCGTAATAGCAACTCTCACTGCAACAGGTTGCACCAATACCATGACAGGAACCGAAACCGTGACTGTTAATCCTTTGCCTACTGCATTTAATGTAACCGGTACAGGTAGCTATTGCGCAGGTGGTTCAGGCCTTACTGTAGGTTTAAACGGATCTGTGTCGGGCGTTAATTACCAGCTTTATAAAGGTGGGGTTATTTCAGGCGCTGCAGTACCGGGTACCGGACTTGCCATCACTTTTGGTTTAGAAACTACTGCTGCAACCTATACGGTAGTTGCAACCACTGTTGCCACTGGTTGTACCAATAATATGACCGGAAGCGCGGTAATAACCATTAATCCGCTTCCAGGCCTCTTCAACGTTACAGGTACAGGCAGTTATTGTGCAGGTGGCTCTGGTTTACACGTTGGCCTCAGCGGCTCTGCTATAGGTATTAATTATCAATTATATATAGGTGGCGTATTAACAGGGCCTGTTGTTGCAGGTAATGGCTTGGCGCTTGATTTCGGTTTACAGACAGCCGCAGGCACTTACACTGTAATTGCCACAAATGCCACCACTGGTTGCACCAGCAATATGACCGGCAGCGCCGTTATTTCTATTAATCCCGCTCCGACTGCATTTACTGTTACAGGCGGTGGTGGTTATTGCACAGGTGGTACCGGAGTAGTGGTTGGTTTAAGTGGCTCGCAAGCCGGCGTAAGTTACCAGTTATATAATACGTTCGTAGCAACCGGCATGCCTGATTTAGGTTCAGGAGCTGCTATTACTTTTGGTTTGCAGACTGCTACCGGTTATTATACCGTGGTTGCCACAAATTCGGTTACCGGTTGCACCAGCAATATGACAGCTGGCGTTGCCATCACCTTGTTCCCTTTACCTACTGTTTATACAGTAGTTGGCGGAGGCGGATATTGCGCCGGTGGTACCGGTGTTGATGTAGCGCTCAATTCTTCTGATGTGGGTGTTACTTACCAATTGTTCAGAGGAGGTTCTCCTATAGGAGCTCCAATGTCGGGATTAGGATCTGTTCTTGATTTCGGACTTCAGACTGTTGCCGGTGTTTATACCATAGTAGCCACCAATACTTCTACAGGATGTAATGCGACAATGGCAGGAAGCGCAACCGTTATAGTAAATGTGCTGCCAACTGCATACAGTGTTACAGGTGGAGGGGTTCAATGCGCCGGGGGAATTGGCCTTGCAGTCGGTTTAAGTTCTTCTACTTCAGGTGTAAATTACCAGTTATATCTTGGCGGTATTGCAACAGGTTTGCCTGTTAGCGGTTCAGGTGCGGCAATAACCTTTGGTTTACAAACATCAGCCGGAAATTATACGGTAGTTGCAACCAATGCCACAACAGGCTGTACAAATAATATGACCGGTAGTGTAAATATTACCCTTAACCCATTACCTACAGCTTATACCATGACCGGCGGCGGTGGTTACTGCGCAGGTGGAACCGGGGTTTTAGTAGGGCTTGCCAATTCAGATAATGGCATTAACTACCAATTGTTCAGGGGCGGTGTTGGCCTGGCAGTTATGGGCGGAACAACAGGTTCTGCGCTTAGTTTTGGGCTACAAACCATTGCAGGCGTCTATACCATAGTAGCTACCAATACAACTACAGGATGTACCGATAACATGACCGGAAGTGAAACTGTGGTTGTAAATCCGCTTCCTATAGCATATGCAGTTACCGGAGGCGGGCCATACTGCGCTGGTGGAATGGGTTCAGATGTTGGAACTGCAAATTCAGATTTCGGAATTAATTATCAGTTATATGTTGGCGGGGTAGCCACAGGGTCTCCCTTAGCGGGCAATGGATTGGCGCTTGATTTTGGTTACCAGACTACAGGTGGAATTTATACAGTGGTTGCAACCAGTTCCGCCGGATGCACAAATGCTATGACCGGAAGTGTTACCATAATTGTGAATCCGGTCCCTGCGCCAATAACAGGTGTTACAAGTGTTTGCGACGGGTTCTCAACTACCCTTGGCGACCTTACGGCCGGTGGGGCATGGAGCAGCAGCGACGCTACGATAGGCAATGTAGCAGGTGGTGTTGTTTCAGGTGTAAATGCAGGCAGTTGCACCATCAGCTATACATTGCCGGTTACAGGATGTTATGCAGTGACTCCATATACCGTTTACGCTTTACCCATAATTTATAACGTTACAGGCGGTGGCTCCTATTGTTCCGGTGGTTCAGGCTTGTCGGTAACTTTGAGCGGATCAGAAACAGGCGTGAATTACCAGGTTTACCTTGGCGGCGTTGCAATTGGAGCGCTGGTTGCAGGTACCGGTACGCCACTCAATTTCCTATTTACAACTGCGGGCGTTTATACCATTTCAGCTACCAACGGCACTTCGGGTTGCAACAGCAATATGACCGGAAGCGCTACTATAGTTGTTAACCCGCTTCCGGCTGCCATCACTGGCGCTTCAAATGTTTGTATCGGGTATTCCACAACCTTATCTGATATTACAGGTACCGGTGTGTGGAGCAGCACTAATCCTGCCACCGGTTCAGTAGATGGTACCGGTGATGTAATGGGTGTTTCACCGGGTACAACCATTATCAGTTATACTTTACCAATTACCGGCTGCGGAGTGGCATTCGACTTTACAGTTAACGCAGTACCTGTTGTTTCGCCAATTACCGGCCCTACCAATGTTTGTGAATCTGCGGTTGCCGATCTGGCTGATGTAACCTCTGGCGGCGGATGGACCAGCAGCGATGCAACTATTGCAGCTATTGATCCTCTCCTGGGCATAGTAACCGGTGTTTCTACAGGTGTAGTTACCATTACCTATACTGTTTCCACTGGCGCCGGTTGCACTACCTATGTAACAGCGCTGGATACTGTAAATGCCAGCCCTATAGTTGCCGCTATCAGCGGTGCAATGAACGTTTGTATGGGTCTTACCACCGACCTGTCTGATGCTACTTCGGGAGGAGCCTGGACAAGCGGAAATACATCAATTGCCACCGTAGGGTCAACCGGTATAGTAACCGGTATTGGTTCAGGTGTTGTTTCCTTGTCCTATTCAGTTACTTCAGGTGGTTGTACTACGGTTGTTACTTATCCTTTTACTGTTGGCAACACAATGCCTTCAAGTTTTGATCTGCCGGTAAGTTCGGCAACCCTATGTCATGGTAACCCAGTATTGCTGTCGGTAGTAAGTTCAGGCTCACTTGCCGGTTATCAATGGAATCTGGGTGGTTTCCCAATTCCTGGTGCAACTGATTCCACTTATACTTCCAATACGGCAGGCATGTATTCGGTTACCATCAGCAATGGCACTTGTACCGAAACATTATCAACAATAACCGTAGATAACCCCCCTGCCCCTGTTATAGCTGTTGATACTGCCGGCGGCTATCTTTATACCGGTTCTTTCAGCACTTACCAATGGTATTACAATGGCATCCCACTTACTGGCGCCACTACCAATATCACTACAGAAGCAAGTTCAGGTAGTTATTATGTTGTGGTTTCTGATGCAAACGGATGCTATGATACCTCGGCGATCTTTATTACCCCGGCGAGCCTTGGAGCCCCTAACAGCGTTAAGATCAGTAATATCAACATTTACCCTAACCCTGCAACTTCCATACTTAATATTGAAGCGCCATTCAAGGTATTGGTTTCGATAACCAGCCCAGAAGGACAGTTGGTGATGGACAGGAAAGAAGCAGTAAGTGTAAATATTTCAGGCCTTGCCGATGGTGTTTACATGATCATGGTTTATGATGAAAGCAATAACCTGGTAAAATCTGAGAAGTTTATTAAGATGCAATAATGTTTGATTTATAAAAAAATCCGCCCTTTTAAACGGGGCGGATTTTTTTTTGGTAAAATATTTAAGAACCTTGTACGAATGAATCTGGATAAGATATGAAATGGTTTCTGGCCGATTTTTTTACCCAGGCCAAAAACTAAATATGACAATTTGCCGGAAAGAAAATGGATGGATGGTTTAAACCTTGTTTAACCCGAATGCACAATATTTTTCTTTTCGTTAAAAGAAGGAAACCGCCTTAAAATTTGTGAGGCAGAAGATTATATTTGTGGTCTGAAATGCAAAAAAAAAACCGGGCATTGGTTATGTCCGGTTTCTGGGTTACTTTTCAAGAGGGGGGTATTGGGTATAAGCAAGGTCTAAGAGGGGCCTGAGTAAAAAACGGTTTGCTATCCTATCCGCTAATTGAGTGCAAGCTATTATTAGTGGCATTCGTCGCCAAAAAAAGTTTTTTAACGGTCGAAAAAGTTTTTTAACGGTATAAAGGCAGGATACTTTAAGCTTTTTTGCCGTAAATTTGGAGCTAAAAGATGAAAATCAATCAGATAAAGGCATAGAGATTGTTACTGTTGTCCAGCCTTTCATGCCTATAGTATTTACAGTCTCGCTGATGCCGAATTTTATCTCTTTATTTTGGATAATTCCCAATTGGGCTATCCTCTTTTTAATATTTTCCAGTCCATAAGATTCATAATGGTTATTTTTATGGTTAACTGACTGGGACATTCCAGCTCCTGTATCCTTAACCTCAATATAAAGAATACCGAGTTTTTCATAAATATTGATTTCAATAGCTCCATTGCCTTGCATGGGCAAAATCCCATGCTTTATGGAATTTTCAACCAAAGGCTGAATCAAAAGCGGAGGCATCATAATGTCGCTAAGATCCAAATCATTGCTGATATTGATGGAATAGCTGAGCCTGTCTTCAAATCTCAGTTTTTCGAGTAGCAGGTAATTGGTTACAAGGTCGATTTCTTTTTGAAGGGGAATTAATTCCTTTGAGATATTATGCATGTTTTGCCTGATGAGATCGGAGAATATTCTCAGGTATTCGTTTGCAGCAACCTTGTCATTGGCATTGAAAAGGCCCTGCACATTATTAAGTGTATTGAATATGAAATGCGGGTTCATCAATGCGTTGAGCGCCTTAAATTCAGATTTCATAAACCTGATTTCTTTTTGATGTTCCTTTTCCTTTTTATGAATTGCATGTACTATCCTGTACCTGAAAAACACGATTATGATAACCATTACTACTAAAACCAGGAGCATAATAAACCACCACGTTGCCCAGAATGGCCGCTGAATGCTGAGGATAAATTTTGCGGGAATGCTATAGTCGCCTGATAGGGTTTTCCCTCTTATTTTTATTTCGTAAGTACCGTAGCCGGTATTGATAAGATTGATTTCATTCCCATTCACATCTCTCCAGTAATCTTCTCCGTTTTTTGAAATGGAATACTGGCATAAAATATCTTTACCCCCGAAAGAAAGCGTAGAAAACCTGATGGAAATATTCCTTGAGTTACCGAAAGGAATGGTCATTTCACTATCTATATTAATAAGCGAGTTGGCCGTTTTTATGGTATTGAAGAATAATTGAGGCGGATTGGACTTTAGCAAAATGTCTTTTAATTCAAGGGTGGTTACCGAGCCGTTTTTGAAAAACCAGCAGCTTGATCCATCTGAACAAATGGCCTCAGCCTGCAAGGGTATATAGGGATTTTCGACGGTTAATATTGAAAATTTCGGGTTGCTTCCAGGCGGATTTAAGCTTACAATCCGGTAAAGGTTATTGGTGCTGATAAGCATATGCGTGGAATCGAGGCGGCAAAATTTATCCCAGATGCAATTCTGGTTGATACTCTCGTTTGCAACAAAAGGAGAATCAGGGTTCTCGCAAACCAGCAACCTGTTGTTATGGGTATAGCCTATCAGGTACCTGCCCAGGAAATCAAATGACTTGAGTGGATAATCCTTGAATTTTATTTGTGGGATAGTATTACCTTCAGGTATTTCTGTCTTATACATATTAAATACGGTAGAATACCAAAGGCTGTTGTCGGTTGAAAAGGCTGCTCCAAAAATCCGCTCGTTGGTTCCGGGTTCGAAAATTTTGTGGATATGATATTGACTCTTCTTTATTAAATACTGGTAGTCAATTTCTTTGAAATAAGTGATGCTTTTAAGGAATAAATATCCTTTTACTAAGAATATGGTCTTATTTCCGCTGCTTGCCGGGAATTTCCTGATGTTGGTGAGCTTATCGCTAAAAAGGTGGTCAGCTACAACCAGATTGTCCTGGAAATAACTGAAATACCTGTCGCTGTCTATCAGGCAATATAAGTCTTTACTTAAGATTTCTTTATTTTCAGGGAATTGGTTAAAATAGCTGAAGATGCATGATGATTTATTTTTTTCAAGCCTGTAAAGCTTATTGTCGTCTGTTGCGAAGAATACTTTATTTTTATAAACGGTTGCGTATTTTATTGTTTTTTCATATATTCTACTGGAAAGGCCAGTATTTTTGAATTTATTCTTAATGCAGAATATGCCGTTTCCAAGTGTACTTATCCAGTAATCTCCCAGGTAATCCTGCGTAACTGAGGAAATATTGTTGCCATGGAGGATTTCGAGTGAGTCATTGATTATCAAACCATTTGCTGTCGCATAAAAAATATTCGGTGAGTCGATATATAACTGGTGAAGCGTTGAAATGCGTATTGTTTTTGGAAATGGGCTAACCTTTTTTAGGTCTGACGTGAAAATGGCGTTTTCATTAACCAGGTAATTTTGGTCCTGGCAATAAGTGTAGATATTAAGTTTGCCAAAATAGGAATTAGTTAATGGCAAAATATTTAAGATTGAAGCATTGCTGTCAATAGTATATACCGTATCAGTAAAGGTAAGTTGGTATGAATCAGGGCCTGTTTTTTTTCTTAATAAAATAATGAGGCTCGCATTTTTATCAAGAATGTTTTTGTAGTCAATGACAGTGGTATGCCCGTTTTTGATATTGATGAATTTAGACTGGTTGCTAAATCCTATGGTAATGCTGCTGTCGGTTTCCTGTGAGATGGACCTGATGTAAGATGCCTTGAAGGGCAGCCGCAGAAATGGCGTATTGCCAGCAGAATGGAAAATACCGTCCTGGTAATAACATAATTCCCCATTGAAGGTGCCGAACCATAGTCGTCCGTAAAGGTCTTCCTTCAGCATGAAAATTTCATTATCCGGAAGACCATCAAAGGTGGTAAAAACCTCAAATTTAATACCGTTGAACCTTGCAACGCCTTTATTGGTAGCCACCCACAGAAAACCTTTTTTGTCCCTGTAAATTTCATAAACAGTGTTTCCGGGTAATCCTTCATCAACCGAATAATGAAGCATTGGGAAATCCTGGCTGAATGCCGCTGAAAAAGGAAATAAAAGAAAGAAAAGGAATATAAATTTAGAACACCTTTTAAAGGCATACTCCAGGATTTGCCTGATCTGGTTAGATATTTTAAAAATCATTGTTTTTTAAAAAGTCAATGAGCAATGGGTAACGCCTTCTGCTTACCGGTAAATGCTTTTCGTCATTCATTAATACCTGGCCAGCCTCAGAGTTTAATATCTTTTTTATTTGAGCACAATTGATAAGGTATGACCTGTGAATGCGGTAAAACATAGTTTCGGGAAGTATTTCCTCATAATCGGACAAGGGATTGCTCTGTACCATTTCCTTAACCATTTTGTTTTTTAGGTAAACTATCCTGGAATAACTACTTTGCGCTTCAATATAGCATAAATCTTTGAAATCAATGATTTCAACAGCATTATTGTCCCGAAGGGTAAGTTTGTATTGCTTTATCTTATTTTTTATCTGGAGTGAAAGGTCGGGATAGTTATTTTCCTGGGCTTTAAGCAGGTTATTGAACATCAGCTTATTTTGTAAGCGTTGGTAGGCAATTTTCAGTTCATTGATGCTAATGGGCTTCAAAATGTAGTCAATTGCATTGAGCCTGAAAGCCTTTACCGCATATTCGTCATAAGCTGTAACAAATATGACTTCAAATTTCAGTGGTTTCATACGGTCCAGGAAGTCGAATGCATTCTCATAGGGCATTTCTATATCCAGAAACACTGCATCTGGGTTGCAAAGCCTGATTTGTTCTTCGGCCTCACTGGCCGAGTTAGCTATGCCTGCAATAATTATATCAGCGTCAATATATTCAATTAAAATATTCTTGAGATTGGTGCAGGCCTTCTTCTCATCATCCACAATTAAAACGCTCAATTTTGTTTGATTTGCCTGCATCTGAATTATTTACTTTAATTCAATATTGTTAAAAAATCTGTGCCTTGGTAATGTTTCTCCCGGGCAAAGAATTTAATTACCTGGGTATGGTTGTTATGAATCTGTTAGTATAAGGGCAACTTAAATTTTAAGCTCATGCCCACCAAAAATTGTTTTTGAACGGTCGGAAAAGTTTCTAAGCGGTAAATTAGTACAAGCTTAATCGTTAATCGGAATGATTATGGATGCTATGGTCCATGAAAAAAGTCCCGAATCATCCCAAACCTCGCCTATGCTAAAAACAATTTCTTTATTCTGCATGATGCTTAATTGCTCTATGCGTTTTTTTATATTGAGCAAACCAAAAGATTCATGATTGGGTGCGGTATTGTTTTTAGATTTTTTAAGGCCTATTCCATTGTCTTTTATTTCTATGACTAAATTGTCCGCTATTTCCTGGATATTGATCAGAATACGGCCTTCTGAAGATTCAAGTGGTAAAATTCCGTGTTTAATAGAGTTTTCAACCAAGGGTTGAATGAGCAATGGGGGCACAAATATATCGGTAAGGTCAATTCCCTCATCAATATTTATTGAATAGTTCAGGAGTTCCTTAAACCTGAGCTTCTCAAGGAGCAGGTAATTGGCCACAAGGTCTATTTCTTTTTGTAGTGGGATTAACTCTTTTGATATGTTCTGCATGTTTTGCCTTATAAGGTCGGCAAATACCCTCAGGTATTCATTGGCGGCAAGTTTGTCGTTCCTGTTTATCAGTCCCTGAACATTGTTCAGCGTATTAAAAATGAAATGAGGGTTCATAAGCGCATTGAGCGCCTTATATTCCGATTTCATGAATTTAATTTCATTATTGTGTTCTTTTTCTTTTTTCCGGATTTCAGAAAATATCCTTACCCTTATTGAGGCGGTGACAAGGCCAATAAATGTGCCGGAACAAAGAATGATAAACCACCATGTGGCCCAGTAGGGTTTTAGAATATTGAGCGTGAAAATAATGGGCTCAGAATATTCGCTGGATATTGTTTTGGCCCTTACCTTGATGAAATAGGTCCCGAATCCCTGGTTTACAAGATTTATTTCTTCTCCTTTTACATCTGTCCAGTTATCCTGGTCGTTTTTTGAAAAAGAGTACTGGTAGGTGATATCTTTACCATTAAATGAAAGTGTGGAAAACAAAACCCTCATATTTTTTGATTCCCTGAATGGGATCTCTATTTCACTGTTTAGGCTGATTGTATGTCTTGTGGTTTTTAATACGGTAAAAAACAGTTGAGGGGATGCCGGTTTTGAAAGAAGGCTTTTAATATCTATAGTGGTTATTGACCCATCTTTGAAAAAATAACAAGTAGAAGTATCAGTGCAAACTGATTCGGCCTGGAGTGGTATATATGGGTTTTCAATAGCTGTAACAGTAGCTTTAATGCCTGAACTATCTGGGTAAATCGTCAATAGCCGGTAAAGATTATTGGTGCTGATAAGCAGGTGGGTAGAATCAATCGGGTAAAATTTATCCCAGATGCAATTCTGGAATGGAATGGAATCAATATCAATTTTACCTGAATAATTCTTGCAAATCATCAACTGGTTGTCGTGGGTAAACCCTACCAGCGAATTTTTGAAGAACACAAAAGATTTGAAGGCTATATTTTTGAATTGGGGCTGAAGAATAGGTTGGTCATTAACGATCTTGTAAATATTATTAATATTGGAATACCATATTGCATTGTCATCAGCTTTTGCCGAACAATAGATCCTGAATTTATTATTCTGATCAGATACTACCTTCATTTTTGAGAAGAAATCGTCGCCTTCCCTGAGATTATTTAGATCAAGTCGGCGTAAACTCACCCTGTATTGAATGTATAAGTTATTGTTAACCAGGAATATAGCTTTAATATCATTAATCTTGGTCTTGCTAAGGTAACTTCTTACCAATTGCCTCGGTGCAAAAATATTATCAATAATGGTGTATTCATTATTGTAGAAGCTGTAGTATTTGTTGTTGCTGTCTAATAAATACATGGGTTCTACTCCCGACTGGTACCGTTCATGCTTGTATCCTAAATAGTTGAATAGGCAGGTTGCTGAACCATTATTGTATTGATAGAGATTATTATCGTATGTGGTAAAAAAGAGGCCGTTTTTTCCCCAGTAACTATATTTGATTTTTTCGTTGTAGAGATTCCGGAAAAGTTTGGTGTCGTAGGCATACTTACTGTATAAACCATTGTCAAGGGTACCAAACCAGTAATTATTTGAATTGTCCTGATTAATTGATGACACATTTTTGCCTTTCAATATCTGGAGCGAATTATTAATAATTACACCATTATTAGTACATAAAAAACTATCTCTCCCATTGTAATAAATCCTGTGCAGGTCTGTGATCCTGAGTTGATTATTCGGTAATTTGCTAATGATTTTATGCCTGATTGAAAAAACAAAATCCTTATTAAAAAAGAATTCCTGTTTCTGGCACCATAAATAATCGGCTACCAATGACTCATCTATTTTTTCGGACTTTGTAGTATGGCCTGAAACATTAAGCCTGTATTTCCTGTTCCCGAATGTGATTTCAAATTCCGAATCATTTATTTTATTGAGATAGGTAATGTTATTATACCCGTTAGTAGAATCGGCCTGGTAGGTATGGCACTGGTCATTTTTGATATTGATAAACTGGACCTGGTCTGAAAAGGTGATGGTAATACTGCTGTCTTTTTCTATAAATATATTTCTTATATAGGAAGGCTTAAAAGGTAACCTGAGAAAAGTTGTATTGGAGGCTGTATAGAATTTTCCGTCTTTATAATAGCAAAGATTCCCATTGTAGGTGGCAAACCACAACCTTCCGAAATTATCTTCCTGGGTGTAGAAGATCTCATTGGAAGGAAGCCCGTCAAATGTTGTGAAGTTTTCAAATTTTATTCCGTTAAAACGAGCGACACCTTTATCGGTTGAAATCCAAAGGTAGCCTTTTGAATCCCTGAATATATCATAAACGGTATTGCTTGGCAAGCCATCGGCCATTGTATAATGAACCATAGGGAAATCCTGGCAATAAGATGGGACCTGGAAAAAAAAGCAAAAGGAAACCACCCATAAACGCCATAGTGAACAGGGAATTTTGCAAGTATAAATCAGGTCATGGTAATAATTGGGATTCTTTTCCATTTTTTCTCTTTTGAAACATAGGGAATTTCCCTGATTCATAATTTTGAAATCCGGTCCCAAAACGATTCGGATTTCAGGAAGATAAAATTGACCACAGTTTTCCAGGACACCTGTTGAGAAAAAGTAACTTATTCGTGATAGAAATCATTACTCTTTAAGAATTCAAGCAGGGGTGTAAAACGCCTGCGGCTTATGGGCAAAGTGTGATCTCTGATAATAACCTGGCTGACTTCGTCTTTCAGGATTTTTTTTACATGCATACAGTTTATGAGGTAAGATTTATGAATGCGGTAAAAGGTTTCCTTTGGAAAAAGTTCTTCATAGTCGGACAAAGAATTGCTCATGGTAATTTCTTTTACTTCGTTGTCCTTCATAAACATAATCCTTGAATAGCTGCCCTGGGCCTCAATAAAAAAGATGTCGTTAAACTCAATTACTTCAATATTGTTACCGTCTTTAAGGGTTATCCGCTGGCTTTTAGTTTTATTGGATACAAGACTTGAAATATCGGTATATGAAGGATTTGCAGTGGCGAGCAGTTTTTTTACCTTCAGGCGTTGTTTGAGTTTATTGACCGCGTTCTTTAATTCATTGATACTAATTGGTTTAAGTATATAGTCAATAGCATTGAGTTTAAAAGCTTTGATGGCATAATCATCGTATGCGGTAACGAAAATGACTTCGAAATTGATAGGTGAAATACGGTCTAAAAAGTGAAACGCGTTTTCATTTGGCATTTCAATATCCAGGAAAATGGCATCAGGCATTTGTTTGCTCATTTGTTTTTCAGCCTGGTTGGTATTACATGCAATCCCTATAATATTGAGTTCTGGGTCTACATATTCTGTAAGAATGTTTTTCAGATTCATACAGGCTTCCATTTCATCATCTAAAATAAGGATGTTTATTTTACTATTAGGCATATAAGACAAGAATTGGTTTTATAAAGTTATAATAAGGCGCTTTGTTTCAGTTTAGATTAAGGTTTGCAGGTATCAAATAACCTGAATAAACGTAAAAATATAATTTTTTGACTGAAAGTTAAATTTCTTTACCTAAAACCATAATGAGGTAAACGATTTAGCGGGAATGCCCAAAAGAATTTAAACATTTTGGAAAGCGCCGTTTTGATAAATAAAGGCAGGAAAAGTTCAGCTAAGATGTGGTCTTTAATTTGATATTGTTCCCTGGCCCGGAGGGCTTTCAATTCAACACCTTGAAATGAAACGGCTGATAGGTAAGTAAAGGTATGCCGAACCCATAGAGGTTTTAAAACTTTGGGTCAAAACAATAAGATTATTGTTTTGACCCAAAGTTTCACTTTTTGTTATCAGGTTCGCGGAAATGAAAGGCTACCTGTGTTTATTTCAAAAAAGAATCAACAGTTAGTTTCAACCCTTCCATAAACTGAAAGGTAGGTTCATATCCAAGCAGGCTTGATGCCTTTGAGATGTCAGCGAGGGAATCATGGATATCACCATTGCGTGCATCCTTGTAAATGGGTTTATGATCTATTTTCAAAATGCCGGCAATGGCATTATATAAATAATTTATTGAAAAATTCTTGCCCACCGCAATATTATAAACCTGGCCATATGCGGCATCATTGTCTGTGAGCATGGCTTTGATATTAGCCTGTACTGCATTATCTATAAAGGTGAAATCGCGGGTTTGTTCGCCATCGCCAAAAATATAAACTGGTTTCCGGTTCAGGATACAATTAATAAAAATAGGGATAACCGCCGCATAAGGACCGTTAGGATCCTGCCGTGGGCCAAACACGTTGAAATACCTAAGCCCTGAAATTTTCATACCATAAAGCTTGCTATATACCGATGCATAAAGCTCATTGGTTTTCTTACTTACAGCATATGGGGAAAGCAAATTGCCGGTAATATTTTCTTTCTTGGGAAGGTTGGGTTCATCACCGTAAACAGATGAAGAAGATGCATAAACAAAGGTTTTAACACCAGAGTTTTTAGCAGCAGTAATCATGTTTACAAACCCGTTAATATTAACCTCATTGGTTGTAACCGGATCGGTAACGGATCTTGGCACAGAGCCAAGCGCTGCCTGGTGCGAAACATAATCAATGCCATCGCAGGCGCCAAGACATACGTCATAGTTCCGGATATCTCCAATCCAGAACTCATAATTAGGATAAGACTCAAATAAGCGGATATTAGGTTCTGTACCCGACGACAGGTTGTCAAGAACCCTGACAAAACCTGCGCCATGTTTTAATAAATACTCTGCAATATGAGAACCGATAAAACCAGCGCCTCCGGTAATAAGGAAGCGCATACCAGAAATATCCTGAGTATAAAAAACAGCCATTAATCTAATTCCGGATTTAATATGGTCATAAAAACTAAAACATTCCAAAACAATTCTCTGAAGCTTAATTCTCAGGATATAAATTCACTGTATAAATAATAAATTAATTATATAATGAATAAAGAATATAAACTATTATTCGAAAGAATTAAAAAAAAGACCGCCCGGAAATGCGAACGGCCTTTAATTTATGGTTGCCATAAATCAGGCCTTTTTCTCAGTTGTTGCAACGCTTTTTTTGGCGGCGCGGGCAGGCCGCAATTTTCCAAAACTTCCTTTGTTTATTTTACCTTTTTTGGTTCTTATATCTCCTCTTCCCATGATATTGTTTTAATGATTTAAATGCAAAAATAAAAAAAAGCAAGGAACTTTCCACTCCTTGCTGTCAGTTTCTTTAAGTAATTTACTTTTTTGAACCAATTTTAGTAGCAAATTCCTTACCGGCTTTGAATTTGGGTACTTTTCGTGCCTTAATTTTGATTACATTACCATTTTGGGGATTACGGCCATTGCGTGCGGCCCGTTCTGATACCGAAAAAGTACCAAAGCCCACCAATGTTACCCGCTCTCCCTTTTTAAGGGTACTTACTACGGCATTGGTAAAAGAATCAAGAGCTCCGTTGGCCTGCACTTTGGTAATGCCGGCATCTTTCGAAACTATGTCAATTAGTTCTGCTTTGTTCATAATCTGAAAATTTTCTTGTGAAATAATTTTTTGAGGATAGGACAAATATACTCACCTTTATAACACTTCCAAATACCTGAAATATTTTTTTTTTGGTTAAACACAAGCTCTAAAACTTCGCTTTAATAATCCTAAAAGACCGCCCCCACCTAATATTATCAATCAGGAGTTAAAATTATCAAGGGCTTCAAAAAAGAAAGTATAAAATTAATATTCAGGCAGGAAAACTAATTGATTTTCAGACTTCTTCCATTATAGTTCTGAATGCAACAAATTTGCCGCCAAATTTTGCGTGACCCCTTTCCCGCATTTCCTGAGCGAACCTGTTGATATAGTCATGGTATTCATTTATACTGTTGCAGTAATATTGTGCGGCATAGGTAGCGCCATCTGTATCATCCTGTTCCATCAACCTGAAGAGGCGACACCCTGTAAACAAACCGGTTTGCAAAAGATCGGGCATATGCTCGCATTTCATCCATTCCACCCACTGGGCTACCACCTCATTCTGAATCTTTAAGGTAACGTTGTATAAAACCATGGTCAATGATTAATGTTTAATTGTTAATGATTAATGTTTTGTTTTTCGTATTTGTTTCCCCGGTTATTTACTGGCGTCTCCTGATTCTGTTTACCCATTTTTTTTTACCTTTTATCCATCAACCATTAATCAGGCCCATTTCTTCTCAATGCTTTCAAGTATGGATACATAACTTACATACCGGTCTTCAGATATTTTTTTGTCAATAACCGCCTGCTTTACTGCGCAGCCAGGTTCATTAACGTGCAGGCAATTATTGAATTTGCATTGTTTCAGCATTTCTTTCATTTCCGGGAAATACTGGGAAAGTTCTTCTCTTTCAAAATCGATAAGTCCAAATTCCTTAACGCCTGGGGTATCAATTATTTTTCCACCCCCGGGAAGCCTGAACATTTCGGCAAAAGTAGTGGTATGCTGCCCCTTACCGCTCCAGCCTGAAACAACTTTGGTTTTCTGGCTTATTCCGGGAGCTATCTGGTTAATAATAGTACTTTTACCCACTCCTGAGTGCCCGCTGAATAAGGTCGTTTTATTTCCTATTCTTGCCTCAAGCGCTGCCAGCGACTCCTTTTTGGTCCCGGTTACAGGGAAGACTTCATAACCTGCCCGGCCATAAATTTCCTTCCAGGTTTCAAGAATATCATACTGTTTGTTTTTGATCAGGTCTGTTTTGTTTACCACAATGATCGCTGGTATATGGTAGGCCTCTGCAGTAAGCAGGAAACGGTCAATGAAGCCGGTTGAAGTGCGGGGATCGGCAATTGAAGTAACCAGGAGCGCAAGGTCAATATTTGCTGCAATAATATGCTTCTGGTTTTTGTTGTGGGGCGATACCCTCACCATATAATTATGACGGTCTTTGATTCCACTTATAAGGGCTGTTCTTACCTTCTCATCTTCCATTTCAAAAACCACGGTATCGCCTACAGCAACAGGATTGGTGGACGAAATATCTTCATCAGTTTTAAGTTTGCCTTTTATCCGTGCATCCCAAAAACCACCCAGCTCATCCTGGACCGAATACCAGCTTCCGGTAGATTTAAAAACTAATCCCAGCATTATAATTGTAAAATTCACAAACAAAGGCGCAAATACCAAATATTATTTAGGAAGGCTTGCCGGAAATCCTATTTTGAGTGTTTTAAGTTTTATGGATAATTTTTAAAAACCGCTTTGAATCTTAGTTAAAAATGGTATTTTTATTCAATAAAAGCTTAAAATTATGAAATTGGTTACAAATTCTGTTTTTCCAGGCGCAGTGCGTCATTGTTACAGTGGCGCAGCCATTAAAGTAATGGTATTAATATTTTTGTTGTGCAGCCTGGGTTATAATGGTTTCTCTACTGCCTGGACCACCAGTGTGGCAGGTAATATAAACACCCTCGCCAATTGGTCGGATGGAACAATTTCTCCTACTACATTTACCACACCCGGCGATACCTGGACTATAACCATGTCCATGTCTTTGCCTCCTTCCTCGCCATGGATAGTAGGCACAATGTCAATGACGCCCGATACGGTTACCTTTGCAACCGGTGGTACTTTGAGCATGAGCGGGGCTGGCAGTTCTTTCCCTATTACTATCTTTGGGGAAGTGTATTTCACAGGTGGCACACTTTCGCTGGGTGGTGCAGGCACTAATAGCACTGTAAATATATATGGTGATGTAATCATGTCATCCGGTACTGTGAGCTCTGTAGCCAGCAGCACTGCGCTCACGGTAATTACCAATGGAAATTATAACATTACAGGCGGCACTGTGACCACTACAGGCGCATCGAGCACCATCTTAATGAAAACTTATGGAGATTTTGTAATGACCGCAGGTTCAATTGTTGCGAGTGGCGCTGGTGGGGTTATTACTAATAATATTTATGGGAATTGCAGTATTATCGGCCCCTCTGCAATGACCAATGTAGGCGCAGGCTGCACCAATACTGTACACTTTGCGTTGCCATCTTCTTCGGGAATGATGCAGATTGACAATACAAGTACTGGGGTATGGTCGGGAACAAATGTATATGTGGACAGTAACTGTACTGCCATTCTGGATGGCAATTTCAGTTCATCAACAGGCTCCGGCGGTTTTGGGGTTACGGTTAACGGAACCCTGATTTGCCCTACGGCCTATGTATTAAACGGAACAGGTATTTTCAAATTAAACGGTGTGGCTACGCTTGAGGTAGCCAACGCTGCCGGAATAAACGGAGCCATATTAACTACAGGCACCAAAACATTCGCCAACTCAGCAAATTATGTATTCAATGGAATAGTGCCCCAGGTTACCGGTTCTTACCTTCCGGCCTCTCTTGTGGCTCCTGATAGCATTACCATTGCTAATGGCTCTGGTGTTACTTTATCGCAAACTACCTCAACTACCGGTACTCTATTGTTCACATCCGGAATTTTGAACACTTCAACCTTTACCATGTCTGTACCTGGAACACCCTCGGCGGTTATAGGGGCGGGGCCATCTTCTTATGTTGATGGTACGCTCATAAAAACAATTTCCGGTTTTTCAACAGTAAATTATGAAGTAGGCGATGTGGATTTTGCACCTATGCTGCTGACTTTCAGTTCGCCAGGGACTGGGGGTAGCCTTGGCGTTATGGCTACTGCCGGTCTGCATCCGTTTGTTTCTACTTCCGGCCTTTCTACTTCTTTTATGGCTAACCATTACTGGACTATCACCAATATAGGCGCGGCTGGACCTGCTTCAGTCTCGCCAACAGCTACCTATAATTTGATAGACATAATAGGTGGAAGCAACAGCGCCTTCCTTACCCAGCAATATTCATCTACTGCCTGGCTCAGCGCCGGTATAGTCACCACCAATACCACTGTACCCTATACCTCGACGCCCAATACCGGTTTTGCACTTGGCCTTCTGGCCGGTGATTTTATTTTTGGGGATAATTTCTGCGGCACATTGCCCATTACCGGTACACCTGCAGTTTGTGTTATGTCAACCACATCGCTAAGCGATGCAACTACGGGCGGCACATGGCTTAGCAGCAATGCAGGCATAGCCTCAGTAAGTAGTTCGGGAATAGTTACCGGGGTAGCAGCCGGAACAGCAGTAATTTCTTATACTGCTACGGGTTGCACTACCATTCTTACTGTTACGGTTAACCCAATGCCTAATGCAGGAACTATTTCAGGCCCTTCTTCTGTTTGTGTAGGCCGTACCATTAACCTTAGCGATGGTTCATCAGGGGGCGCATGGACAAGTAGTTCAATTGATGCCACAGTAAGCGCTGCAGGTGTAGTGACTGGTATTACTCCCGGTAGTGCAGTCATTTCCTATACCGTAAGCAATTCCTGCGGAACAGCCACGGCTACGCAACCATTAACGGTGGTCTCAATAGCCATGTGTGCATTGCAAAGTGCAAATACTGCAAATCTTGTTACCGTGGCAGACCTTAAAATATTCCCTAACCCCAATAACGGGACTTTTACGGTTAACCTTAATTCTCCTGACAATCACTTGGTGAATTTATCCTTTACCAACCTTTTGGGTGAAAAAATAATGGAATTAAACACCCTCACCAATAAGGATGCCGAAATAAAACTCAATTATGCTCCAGGCGTATATATGGTTACAGCCACAGATGAATCGGGAAAGTATTATGCTATGGTTGTGATAGAATAGGCGAAGTGGGGAAAAATAATGGACAATAAGTCAAACTCAAGCCGTACCACCGCCCAATCCGGCGGAAGGGCGGCTTGAGGGCTTTAATTAGAAAATACTGAAAGCATTGCCATAATTGTTAGACCCTGCCAGGCCGCTAATATTAAAAGTACTGACAGGTTTGTTTTCGGATCATAAATTCGGTTAAAAGGCGAAATCTCGAAGCAGCTTGCATAGCAAAATGGAGGAGCCGCCAGGGCAAATTTCCCATTCCTATTATAGGAATATCCAAACAGTTCAAAACTCACGCTTCACACCAATATCCCTGCTATGGTAGCTGAGAGATAGGATGCCAGGGTACCGCATAGCAGGGCTTTCATGCCAAGGCGGGCAAGGTCGCCACGACGTTCAGGGGCGAGAGCGCCTATACCTCCGATCTGCATTCCAACGCTGGCAAAATTGGCGAAACCGCATATGGCAATGGTAATAATCGTCAAACCTTTTGGGGTAACCACCGGTACTGCATGGGAAGTAAGGTTTTTGAAGGCGAGGAATTCGTTTACGGTTAGTTTTTGTCCCAGCAGAGTTGCTGCATTGTTCAGGTCCTCAACTGGTATGCCCATAGCCCAGGCAAAAGGATAAAAGAGCTTGGCGAAAATTAAATCAAGAGAAAGCCGGTGGGCGGAATCATGAATGGAACCTATATAAAAATGCCCCAGCATCCAGTTGATCATAGCTATAAGTGCGATAAAACCCATAAGCATAGCCAGCACATTCATTGCTATTTTGAAACCATCTGCGGCGCCATGGGTTATGGCGTCAATAAGGTTGGTGTAGTGGCTTTTTACCTCCAGTTTCACATGGCCCATAGTTGGCGACTCTTCGGTTTCGGGGAAAACGATTTTTGAAATGACCAGCGCTCCGGGAGCTGCCATCAGGCTGGCTGCAATAAGGTAATCGGGCCGGGCGCCCATATTGGCATAAACTATGAGGATACCCCCGGCTATGCAGGCAAGGCTGCCGCTCATAGACGCGAGTAGTTCGCTTTTGGTCATGGTAGGCAGGTAACCTCGTATCATGACCTGTGCTTCAACCTGGCCTACAAAAGCGCTTGCCACATTGCTCAATGCTTCAGCCCCACTCACCCGCATCACGAAATTCATGGCCCTTGCCACTATTGCTATGATTACCTGCATAATGCGCAGGTGGTATAAAATGGCAACCAGCACACAAACCAGGATGATGGTGGCTGTGATATTGAAAGCAAAAACAAAAGCAGGTCCGTCGCGGTAATTGCCCACCTGCCCGGTAGGCCCATAAACACCTATGCCTCCATATACAAATGCGGCGCCTTCCTTGGCAAATCCTTCCAGTTTTTGCATTCCCTTACCCAGGAACTGGAAGAAGTGGTTGATAACGGGCACCTTAAGCACCAGAACGGCGATTAATAACTGTAGCCCAAGCCCCGAAAAAACAAGGCGAAGGTTGATGCGCTTCCGGTTGTTGGAGACCAGGAAGGCGATTCCAAGAATGAGAATAATGCCGGCAAGGCCGGTGAAACGGTCCATTTAAGTGGGATTTTTAATAAGGTTGAAAGATAAGGCGTAAATTTTATTCGACTAAGGGTAAAGTGAATTTATACACGATTATCCGGTAAAGTGCCTCCTGGTGGGGGTTTGTTTACATAATGATAATATTGGGGGAGTTTTACCTTTTGCTGGATTAAGGTTGAAAATCAGAAGTTGAAAAGAAATCCCATGAAATAGGCTGCTTTTTTGGCCCCAAATGATGGAACTCACCTGCCTGCCGGCGGGTTTCAAGGAGGGGAAGTTTTAAGACCGCCCCAGATCCCTTAAAACTGGGGTGGTTGTTGGTGCGGCTGGCAAATAGGATGATATGGATGTTTCAATTGTCACTAATATCCGGCAGAGCCCCTCTAAAATGAAAACGAATAAGGAAGCAACTCACCGATAGTTTTTTGCACCACCTCATTTCCTTCCCTGAAAACAACTATGATATCTTTGCCAAATTCAATAATAAACTGCCTGCAGGCGCCACAGGGAGCTACTGGCATTGATGGGGTATAAACCGCTATGGCAATAATATCATGCCTGCCTGCGGTGAAGCAATTACCTAAAGCTACGCGCTCCGCGCAAATGGTGAGTCCATATGAGGCATTTTCAATATTGGCCCCGGTGAAAATTTCTCCGTTACCGGCAAGTAAAGCCGCGCCAACCGGGAAATGCGAATAGGGCGAATAAGTACGTTCGCTGGCCAGCCGCGCTTCTGTCATTAGGTTTGTCGCCTTTTCTTCGGGTAGATAATTCATTGGGTTGTTTTTTGCACGGATTTAGTAATATAAATCCTGACTGAGCCTAAAAATAAGTAACCTATTTCATTTTGTGTATGGCTTTCTTACCTTTAACCTTCAAAAAAGTCTTAAATTATGGATAAGAGATACCCCTTACCTCCTTTTACATCAGAAACTGCTGCGCAAAAAGTTAAGACAGCTGAAGATGCCTGGAATACCCGCGACCCGGAAAGGGTAGCGCTTGCCTATACCCCTGATACTGAATGGCGTAACAGAGCCGAATTTGTAAATGGAAGGGATGAAGTAAGGGCTTTTCTGAAACGCAAATGGGAAAAGGAACTGGATTATAAACTTAAAAAAGAATTATGGAGTTTTACGGATAACCGGATAGCGGTGCGTTTTGAATACGAGTGGCATGATGCACAAGGACAATGGAACCGGAGTTATGGTAACGAGATGTGGGAATTTGATGAGAATGGATACATGCAAAAACGTTTTGCAAGTATCAATGACCTGGCGATTAATGAAGCGGAAAGGAAATTCAGGTAATGGGGCTAAGGACCTGTTAAATATTAACTAATTTTCCCTTTTAACATTTTGGTTTTTGAATTAAGCCTATTTTTATAAAAAAAATAAGCATGAGGAATAAATTATTTTTGACATTGGCCATTATTGGCATTTCATTTGGGTCGTTTGCTCAACTTCCTTATACATTAACTGTTTATAGCCAGGCATATGTGCCACTTGATTCAGCAACTGTATTAGATCCGGGACAAGTTTGGAATACCAATTACAATTTTGCAGCTCCTGTAGGGTTTAATTTTTACATGGATACTATAGATTGTCCTAATTTCTATTCAATAGGAGGAAATTTTGCAGTAACCGATACAGCAAATGTGACATCTTCCGGGTTTATAATTACAGATGCATCGCTTGATGACAGGGGTTACCTGGGGGATACGGTTTCTCGCTCTCCTTTAAGATATAAATTAACGGGTACGCCTGGAAACCTGATATTTAAAGCCGAATTTTTTAATGCCGGTTTCGATCAGCAGTTACAGGATAGCCTGCCTATGACCGACTCCGTTAATTTCCAGGTATGGTATTATGAAGATTCGGGTACGGTGGAATTGAGATACGGGCCTTCACTCATTACCGGTACAGACTATTTCAATTTTGGTAATGGCCCCCTTGTAGGCTATGCATGCGACAATGACACTAATGGAAATGGGAATATTTACCTGCTTAATGGCGATCCTTTGCATCCTACCATCCAGACCGTGGTACAGATAAATGGTAATCTGCTCTCCACTCCGTTAAGCCTCAATTCATACCCCGTTAACGGAACTGTTTACCGTTTCAGTCGGCTACACCCCATCAATCTGGTTAGTGTACCTGAGGTTTTCACCAGCGAAAATGTATCTGTTTTCCCAACCAGGTGCTCGAACGAAATAAAGGTAAAATACAGCGGCCCGGAAACCCCTGCCTATGAGATATTCTCGGTTACAGGAATTAAAATGGGGCTGAGCGGACAGGTTCAAAAAGGGCTTAACCATATTGACCTAAGCAATTTTCCTCCCGGAATGTACCTGCTTCACCTACAAGGCGCAGGAGACAGTAAGGTTTATAAATTCGTAAAAATATAATATTATTAACCCCCGTTTCCTGCAAACGGGGGATTTTTTTGTCCTGTTGTAATTTACTTGCGATAGCTACAATCCTTTTTGTTCCATGCCAGTTGTGTTTTGGGCTTCCTGTTTTGTAACTTTGCATTATCAGAGGCAATGATGCTTTTTATGCAATTGGACTTGAAAGGGATTTGAGGTATTATACTGCCCAAGGGATAAATAATTGAATAATATGAATAAATATACGACCCTGATGGTGCCATATATTTATAGCAAATAAACTATCTGTAAATAGGCGACCCTATCGGGGTCGAATTCAGAAGTTTCGAATTTTACCCATTGGGCTGTATAAAACAATCCTTTAGAAACCAAAGGGAAAAGTTCTTCTCTGATGCCATACTTTGAATTATTGCTTACGAATTAAACTTTTAACTAATTAAAATGCCTGATTTAAGCACTTTTGACCCCAATTCGGTGGGTCTTTTATCCAATAATATTTTCGGATTGCCATTTAGCCAGGAAGATGCAACGCTTGTTTTATTTCCCGTACCCTGGGAAGTTACGGTTTCTTACCGGCCCGGGACAGCAAGGGGGCCTGAGCAGATTTTTGATGCGGCCATGCAGGTTGATCTGTTTGACCCTGATGTGAAAGATGGCTGGAAGAAGGGTTTTTATATGCAGCCTGTAAATGAGGACATAAAGGCAAAAGGCGACTACCTGAGATGGTGTGCTGAACAGGTGCTTGAAGCCATGACCGAAGGAAAAACAATTGCTACAGATGAACTGCTCAATGAAAAACTGGAGGAAATAAACGAAGGCGGGCTGATGCTGCGGGACTGGGTTTATGAAATGACAGGCAACCTGCTGAAGGAGGGTAAATTGGTGGGCCTGATTGGAGGTGACCATAGTACGCCCCTTGGCTTCATAAAAGCCCTGGCAGATAAGCATCCTAATTTCGGGATATTGCAGATTGATGCCCACGCCGACCTGAGGGTGGCATATGAAGGGTTTACCTACTCTCATGCATCCATCATGTATAATGTTTTGAAGGAAATTCCGCAGGTGGGCAAACTTGTGCAGGTTGGCATCCGCGATTATTGCAATGAGGAACTGGATATCATTGAACAAAGCAAGGGCCGGGTGGTAACCTTTTTTGATAAAAATATAAAAGAAGATCAATATGAGGGCAAAACCTGGAAGGCAATATGCACTAATATCATTGATGCCCTGCCCCAGGAAGTATATATCAGTTTTGATATTGATGGGCTTGACCCCAAATTGTGCCCAAATACAGGCACGCCTGTTCCAGGTGGTTTTGAAGTAGAACAGATATTTTACCTGCTGAAAATGCTCCATGCATCAGGCCGTAAAATTATTGGATTTGACCTCAATGAAGTATCATGCGGAGAGCAGGATGAAGATACCATCGACAGCATTACCGGCGCCAGGGTACTATTTAAACTGTGCAATTTTATAGTAGCCTAAAGCGTACAATAATATTATAATAATATTGGGCCGGGATTTATAAAATTCCGGCTCCTTACTTTTTTACATCTTTCACTTCCTTCACTTCCATAATTCCCTGCACAAAATAGATCTTCTTATTTTTTACATTCTGACAGCGGGTGCGGGTTCTTACTTTTTCAAGTTTCTGAAAAACCTGGCCATCCTCAATCTCAAAGAAAGCATTTTCGGGTATTTCATCTACCAGTTTGAAACCCGGTTTTTGTACATCATACCGGTATAGCGCTTTGTATAATTGCGGGTCGGTACAAGTGCTGGCAGCAGGATTATGGATATAAGCCAGCAGCGCTTTTTCAACATCGGGCGGGAAAAAGGTTTTGCCGATAAAAGGTATCAGGATTTTGCGGAATTCAGCCTTCCATTCTTTGCCGTGGGGCGCTGCCTTGTTTTGAAAATGGGTGAAGGTGACAAGGTGGGCAATTTCGTGAAGCAGGGTAATGAGAAAACTATAGGGATTGAGGTTGCAGTTGATGCTGATGCGGTGAAAAGGCACATCTGGCACAGGATGCCTGTAGTCGCCAAGAACACTTTTGCGCTCATAAGTGAGTGTGAGATGGATGGTGTGGGTTTTAAAAAACGGAGCCACCTGGTCAAATGATCCCGGTGGCAAAAACTTTTCAAGATAATTAAGCGATGTTTCCTTTTTTTTCATGATTTATCCCAAGGCACTTTAATTCTGAGGTTTCATTTGCTTTGCAAAATCTCTGAAATGACCAATTCTACCTGTACTTTCAATCATTAATCTGGCCCTTGTTGCCACCCCTATTTTTCATCCTGAGCTTGTCGGACGAGGAGAGTGGCCGTGGGTGAGGCCTACCGGCGTAATTGAAAAATTTAAAACAATCCTCTATCCCTACTTCCCTCTTACCATTTTAAATAAAATACGCGTTTCCATAACGGTATAAATGAAGTAAATGCCGAAAAGCACAAAAATGTTGGCTTTATAGAGGTTGGCCCGGTTCACCAATATATACACCAGGATGGCTACCATGCAAACCATCAGCTTGAGAAAAGTGGCGCTGTAAACCCCTCTTACAAAAGCCTGTGGCCGATCGTTCATTTGTTTCTTCACCATCAGGTAAGAGCCAAGGCATAAGGCGGCCAAGAGGCCATTGCCCACTTCCAGGCCCACCAAATCGAATGCGGGTATATCAGTCTTTAAAAAGTAAATGGCCACAGAAAGGATCACAAAAATCGCTAAAGTTGCCAAAACGAAAGAATTCTTCATTTTTTTGGTTTGTTCAGTTCTTTGATTAATTGCCACATGGAAAGCGATAAAGAACCTACGGGGAGCAAAATTAGGAATAAAGCCTTTAAATGTATCCAATGGTCCAGTTTATATCCTGCCCAAACCGAAATAAGCAGCATAGCCATCCATTGAGTGGCAAGTCCCGAATACCTCATCAGTTCTTTTGGCTTCTCGTTGCGCTCCATTTTAAATTTAAGTCAAAAGTAATAAGTCTGGGGCAAATGGCCGTGATTTATTATTGTTTTTTTGATTGGCTGGATAAAGGAATGCAAAAGGTTATAAAGAAATAAAATAAAAACAGGCCATTTGCCTGAATCGGAAATGATGGAACTCCCCTCCTTTTTTCAAGTTTCCGGGTACCCACAAGTATTTTTCCCAAATATGGGTTATTCCCTGGCAGGGCGACCAAATAGCGAAAAGGGTAGTCCAGATGGGGCAAAACCAATAAAAGGGGAACGTTTTGCTACAAACAGGTTGCCCCAATGGGTCAGATTACTGTTTCATGTATATTCTTCGTGCCCATCCTTTGACCTGATGTTGCTTATTCAAAATAAAATACGAAAAATAAAGATGTGGGTACACGGTAGCTTTTTTCAAGAAGGGGACGAGTAAGAAATAAAATAAAAACAGGCCATTTGACTGAGTCGGAAATGATGGAACTCCCCTCCTTTTTTCAAGTTTCCGGGTACCCACAAGTATTTTTCCCAAATATGGGTTATTCCCTGGCAGGGCGACCAAATAGCGAAAAGGGTAGTCCAGATGGGGCAAAACCAATAAAAGGGGAACGTTTTGCTACAAACAGGTTGCCCCAATGGGTCAGATTACTGTTTCATGTATATTCTTCGTGCCCATCCTTTGACCTGATGGGGCTAATTCAAAATAAAATACGAAAAATAGAGATGTGGGTACGCAGTAGCTTTTTTCAAGAAGGGGACGAGTAAGAAATAAAATAAAAACAGGCCATTTGCCTGAGTCGGAAATGATGGAACTCCCCTCCTTTTTTCAAGGAGGGGACGTTTGAAGACCGCCTTGGCGGACTTTAAACTGGGGTGGTTTTGGGTCGAGGCTGGCGAAAATAATGGTATAAATCAATTGTATAAAATAACCTGCTTCAAGCCCAAAAATCATAGCCTTTCATTAAATCATTAAAATCAAAGTTCAAGACAATTCGCTACGACCAAAACAAAAATAAAGCTCCAATTACCCAAAAATCCTACAATAAGGTTCATTAGATTTGCCTTAGCAAAACTTCTCTAATTCCGGATGATCATCTTTTGTTTAGTTATATTGTTTATTTCAGTCATTTACTTGGCTGTGGGGCTTTATACCCAAAATGAACTGCGACAGGAAATGGCGGTGGAAATAGAAGCGGCTAAAGAAGCCATTAATGAGGCTGAGGAACAATTTGAAGAATTCAGCAGGCCGCTACTGGAACGGATAGCCATAGTGTTTGGGGAAGAAACGGCTGCTGATATTCAGAATGAAACCATTGCGCCAGGCATGCCTGAAGAATTTTTGTTGCTGGCCTGGGGCGATCCGGAAGACATTGATTCGAGCTATGTGAGGGGCACGAATACAGAGACCTGGTATTATGACCCCGAGGAAACCGAAAACGGCCAGGTAAAATACCTTACGGAAGTAGTGATAACCAATAATAGGATCACCGGCATACAAAATAATTGAGGAACTCAAAACTATTCAGAAGTATCTGAAACATGATTAATTACTACCACATTCTGGGCCTTGACAGGGACGCTACGGCAGAGGATATCAAAAAAGCCTACCGTAAGCTTTCAATGAAGTTTCATCCTGACAAGAATGAGGGGGATAAATATTTTGAGGAATGGTCGAAAAAGGTGAATGCGGCCTTTGAAACCTTAGGCAACCCATCAAAAAAAGTCGGCTATGACTATGCTCTGACCCATGAACTGGAAAAAAAGGAAACAGCCCAACCCCCATCCAGTACCGATGACCCCCAACTGGCCCTGTTAAAGGAAATAAGACGGCAATTGCCTGAATATTACGATGCTAAAAATAACCTGGAACTGGCCCGCAGCAATTACGAGCGCCTCACGGAACAGGAATCGCCCCTGATTATTAGTACCTCAAAAGCCATATTTTGCATTTTTGGCATAGTGGCTTCTATAGCAGGTATCTGTTATTTGCTGATGCATGGGAAATAGTTTTCCGCTTTTCTTTTCCCACCTTTCCTCGTATCGTTTGCAACGCGGATGCTCCGGCAGCATGTTTGTAATGGGCGAGAACACATCCGATTTTTTGCCTGGTTACCTAATAAAAGCACCTCTCCAATTTTATAGACAATTAGCCGGGACATACAAACCGCTTGGCGATACATTTTAGATTTTGTGCGAAGTTCTATGCATTCCCGGAAAGCGTAAGGATTATATTCAATCCGGACAATTGTTTCCTATATGCGATCCCGACACTTATAGCGCTTAAAGGTTCAGAATTTATGTAAGCAATATACCCGGTGATTTCATCAATATTCCTGGCTTAATAATCAGTAATTTTACTTGGCAGGATCCAAGAGTTGTTTTCTTTTGCATCTTTAAGGGGGATTGTATTCGTTTGTTCTGCTGCATTTATCCAATTCTTAAATTCTTTCAAAGACATAGGTGCGCCAGGAAACGAGGAAGAATCTGAGCATGAATTTTCAATGACTGTGGTGAAATGCTTTTTTTCCTAATCCTCTATTACTTTCACGGCATTATCATTATTTATCTGTAAGGTCAATGTATGCATACCTAATTTATTATGATTTGTATAGTTGGAAAAGTAATTTTGATTTTCTTTCCTTAAACTAATAATCCAGGTCCATTTCTTTGACTCAATCCTTCTCACAAAAAATTCATCCCTCACCTTAATTCCACTACCAGGAAAGTATTATCAAGTGGCTTTATCCCATCCATTAACACGTCAAAAAATTCAGGACCGTATTCGAGGTAGTATTCCGCGAAATTTTCTATTCGTTCCTGCAGTCTACCTGAGGGGAAGAGTGCGGTTTTGAGCCGGAATATGCGGTCCATATCTACTTTGAGTTTCTTTTTCTCTGCCCTCAACATCTTTTTCTCCATTTCCAGCAACAGGCGTTTCATCTTGGTGATTGATGATTCGGCTGCCAGTGTTAAGGTAGGGTCAATTGCGGTCGCCTTTTGTTGCAGGCTCCTTAACAAGGTCTCAATGGCTTCGGTTTCTTCGCTGGTCTGCCAGTCGGCATCACTGTGGGTGGAAACATATTCCCTGGCAAGCTGCAGTTGTGGCCTGAACAATTCAGGTATGCTGAAACCGGTGAGCTTCCTGAGTCTTGCTTGCTGTGAGCCTATCCACAATACAGATTGCCTGAGTAGGATGCTGGGATAAAATACCCCGTAGTGGGCGAAAAGGGTTTTTAGTTGCAGCCAATAAGCCACCTCAGCCCCGCCGCCTATAAAGGCCACGTCAGGCAATAGGGTCTCCTGATAAAGTCCGCGCAGCATTACGTTGGGGCTGAAACGCTCGGGGTGTTCCCGTAATTCCTTTAGCAGTTCTTCCTTTGTCCAGCTAATTTCGGTATTCAGGGCTACCCATTTGTCGTCTTTAACTTCAATCCTTTCGCGAAGCTGGTCATTGAGGTAAAATAGATTAATATTCCTTGGGTGTGCCTGAATTTTATAATGTGCGCCTAATTTTTCAACCTGGCTGCTGATGACCGGAAATGCAGCCTGATTGAGCAATTCATCTTCCATTACCTGTATGAAAAGGCTTTTGAGAGCCACGTCATCAGGGTTGAGGATGATTAGCCCAAACCTGCCAAATAATTCATTGACCAGGTATTGGGTTGCTTCGGCAATGGTTTTATGCTTTAGGTAGGCCGTGGTCACCATTTTTTGAAGGTCATCGCAGTTCTTTCCGGGCGGTCCGAAAACCTTAAACAATTCATTGAACAGTTTTTTGAGTCCAGCGGTATCCATCCTGCCTACTGCCCCGCTTTGGCCATCGCCGTCCCATACATACTTATCGCCCCTGAACCTGAAAGCGCCTAATTCCTCAATATCGTTATCCTCGCTGCCCATATAATATACCGGCACAAAATGCTGGTCTGGATAATCAGCGCTCAGTTGCCGAGCCAGTTTTATGGCATGGAGAATTTTATAAACAAAATAAAGGTAACCGGTTAGCAGGTTGGGCTGATGGGCTGTACAAACGGTAAATGTGTTTTCGCTGAGCAGCAATTGAAGGTTTTCAGCAACCGCCGGGCTTTTTTCCAGGACCTCATATTGCCGGGTAAGGGCATTTACAAGTACAGCCCTGTTTACAGGAAAGTTCTTTCTTGCTTGAATAGCCTTGCGAATACCGTTGGCATCCGGTCGATAAAGATAAAAAGGCTGAATGGTAGGTTGGTCGGTAAGGTAATCAGTCACTAAACGGGAAAAAAAGCCCGTTTCAGGGTAGGGCACACCGGTAAAACTATTATCCACAGATATTAATTTTACAACGAAGGTAATAGGGAAAACTGATAATTGTATTATCGGGTAATAGGGGAAGTTTATTTGCGTTGATTTTTCTTTGTTTTCTTTTCTGTTTATTCTCAAATGTTTTTTCAAAATGAATTGCACCGTCGGGGCAAAAGGATTGTAGGACCATTTAAAAGGAATATTTTAATGCCCCATCGGGGCTACCCAATTGCGAAAAGGGAAGTCCCGATGGGGCATTTTTAAGCTAAAATGCAGAAAGTAAAAATGTATATTGCAATACCTTTACCTTTCCACAGCCTGTAAACATACATTTACAAACTATGATGGTTGAATAACCAATCAATTAAAGTGACCAATACAGCTACAATCACAATAAGCAGCAACAACTGCAGACTTTTTTTACTCATAACCAGTGATCGAATTTTTTAATGAACCAGGTTTTTACTATTTGTGTGAGTACACAATAACCTACCAGTATCCCGAATAACCATGGGAAATAGGACCAGGGCAGGGGCACCATTTTAAATGCGCCTGCTACAGGAGAAAAAGGAATGATTATGCCTACTGCCATGATTAGGGAGGTAAGCGCCACTACAGGGGCCGTAGCCCAGCTCTGTATAAAGGGTATTTTCCGGGTCCTGATCATGTGAACGATGAGGGTTTGGGACAACAATCCTTCAATAAACCAACCAGACTGAAAAATGGCCTGGTGGGCGGGCGAATTGGCCTTGAAAAAGAAATACAGGACCGCAAAGGTTACATAATCGAAAATGGAACTTATAGGCCCTATATAAAGCATGAATTTACCTATACCCCTTGCATCCCACTTGCGGGGAATATCCAGGTATTCGCGGTCCATGGTGTCCCAAGGGATGGATATCTGGGAAATATCGTAAAGCAGGTTTTGAAGCAATATTTGTATGGGCAGCATGGGCAGGAATGGCAGCATGGCGCTGGCTCCCAGTACGCTGAACATATTGCCAAAATTGCTGCTTGCCGCCATTTTGATGTACTTGATGATATTGCCGAATGTCCTTCGGCCATAGATCACGCCCTTACGCAACACCATCAGGTCTTTTTCGAGCAGGATGATGTCGGCGCTTTCCTTGGCTATATCCACTGCGGTATCTACCGAAATACCGATATCGGCATCTCTGAGCGCTGCGGCGTCATTGATGCCGTCGCCCATAAAACCTACGGTATGCCCTTTTTGCTGGAGAACCTTGATGATCCGGCTCTTTTGAAAGGGGCTTAATTTGGCAAATATATTAACGTCGTCAATCTGTTTAATAAGGTCCTCATCACTGATATTATCAAGTTGGGATCCCAGGATTACATTGTTCACCGTGACACCTACATCTTTACAAATCTTCTTAGTCACTATTTCATTATCACCCGTAAGTACTTTGATGCTTATGCCCAGTTTTTGCAATGCGAGGATGGAAGTTTTGGCTGATGGTTTGGCCGGGTCGAGGAAGCCTATGAAACCGGTCAGGATCATATTGCTTTCATCGGCCACAGAATAGGTGAGCGCCCTTTCGTCAAACTCCCTGATTGCAATAAGCAATACCCTTAATCCTTCTTCATTGAGTTTGCGTGAGGTGTCAAGAATGGTTTTGCGTGTAGTTTCATCAAGCGGAACAATAACATCACTTTCTATCTGCAACTGATGGTCTTCTCCAGGGTCGTAGGCATGGGTGCATACACTCAGCATTTCTTCCACGGCTCCTTTGCAAATAAGCATGTGTTTGCCGGTTTTTTCTTTAAGGATTACCGACATTCTTCTGCGGTTGAAATCGAATGGAATTTCATCTACTTTCTTAAAGTCTTCTTCCACATTGATTATCTCATGCACTTCGCTATGTTCCAATACTGCCAGATCAAGCAGATTTTTTAGGCCGGTCTGGTGAAAACTGTTGAGATATGCCCATTTCAGTACTTCGTTATCCTCGGTCCCAAAAACATTCATGTGCCTTTGGAGAACAATTTTATCAAGGGTAAGGGTTCCGGTTTTGTCTGTGCAAAGGATGTCCATAGCGCCTATATTCTGAATGGCGTTAAGGCGTTTCACAATGACTTTCTGCCGGCTCATGTTTACCGCACCTTTGGCAAGGTTGGTTGTAACAATCATAGGCAGCATTTCGGGGGTAAGCCCTACGGCTACTGTAATGGCAAATAAGAGCGCTTCGAACCAGTTGCCTTTGGTGAGCCCGTTAATGAGGAAAACCAGTGGCACCATTACGATCATAAACCTGATGAGCAGGTAGCTTACACTTTTTACGCCCTTGTCGAAACTGGTTTCCACACTATTTCCGGTAATAGCCTTGCTAAGCGACCCAAAATAAGTGAGGTTACCGGTTGTAACAGCCATTGCCGTAGCCGTGCCGCTGGCAACATTGGTGCCCATGAAACAAATGTTTTCCAACTCAAGCGGCGATTTCTTCTCATTATCTGTTATAACAGAAGCCTGTTTTTCCACAGGCAGTGACTCGCCGGTGAGCATGGACTGGCTGATAAACAGGTCTTTGGATTGGATGATACGGCAATCGGCAGGTATCATATCTCCAGCCGAAAGGAAGATTAGATCGCCAGGCACCAGGTCGCGTATATTGATCTCCTTCCTGGCTGATACCTCCAAACCCTCCTGCCTAAGCACGGTAGCCGTGGTCTTGATCATCCCTTTAAGAGTCTCGGCGGCTTTATTGCTCCTGTATTCCTGCCAGAACCTGATAAGGGAACTCAGCAGGATCATGATGGTAAGCAACAGTATGGTTTTATAGTCCTGCTCACCGGGCGGGGCAAAAACGACATCGGTGACATAGGAAATGATGGCTATGGTAACCAGCACTGCGTTGAAGGGGAATATAAACGACATCAGGAGTTGCACATACCATGGGGATGCCTGCTCATGGCTTATTTCATTGAGCCCGTTTTGCTCTTGTTTTTGTTTTACCTGTGCAGCGCTAAGGCCGCCCATATTGCTGTCCAGCAATTTCAGAAGGCCATCGGTATCGCAGCCTGCCGCGTCTTTCAACCGCTTTACCGATACAGATTCAAAACCGCTTTTCCCCGATTTTATAAAGGGGATTTTGCTTTTCGTCTGGTCGTTGAGATTTGTTACCGCCATAAGAATGTTTTTAGGTATTGGTAATTGTATTGTTGTTTTTCAAAACGGATGCTGGAAAAATACGCTGTTTTTCCCTGTAACAATGGATGGTTTTTATATAAATGTACTGAAAAAATCCAGGTTTAAAAGTGGTGCAAAGAAAGGTAAGATTAATATAACCGAACAGGTAAAAAACCTCTATTTTTGGGTAAAATTCCGTTTGTGTGCTCAGTTCGTTGATGTACCACGATTTTACCATTACGGTTAAGGAGCTGTCCCCTGACCCGTCGCCCTTGCACAAGCACCCCTATTTTGAGCTTATTTATGTAATGACCGGATCTGGTTTGCATCATATCAATGCAAATGGTTACAGGTATGAAAAGGGAAATTTATTCTTGCTCACCCCTGAAGACCTTCATACCTTCATACCCGAAACCCTGACCATATTTTGTATCGTAGATTTTACAAAAAATTAAACTGGAACTCATAAAGACGCGCTTATCTTACAGCAACCTCACCATTTCGGAAATAGCCGCCGAACTGGGCTTTACTGATGAAAGCCACCTGAATAAAACCTTTAAGAAAAAGTTCGGGGTAACGGCAAGCAAATACCGGGCCATGGGATAGAATAACGTCAAAACTTATTCCCGCAGTTGCTGGAGTTTTCACCCAAAACATTTGCGAATTGCTGAATTGAATACCGCTTTAATAGAAAAGCGCTGGTAAGGCTTAATTTGTCCTGATAACCTCGATGGTTGCTGGTGGAAACATCTACAACGACTAAGTGAAAATAACCTGGTTAATCAGCCCTTTTCCTTATCACATTCAGCATGTCCTCATGTATAAGGCCATTGGTGGCCAGGGTTTGTTTTTCAAATACATTGTAAGGAGAGCCTTCAAAATCGGTGACCTTGCCGCCTGCTTCCAGAACAATGAGATAACCTGCGGTAACATCCCATTCGTTGAGGTTGTATTCCCAGAAGCCATCGAAACGGCCACAGGCTACCCAGCAAAGGTCGATAGCCGCAGAACCCAGCCTTCGGATTGGCAGCCCTTCGAGCACAAAACGCTCAAATACTTTTATAGGGTGCTCAGTATTGTCGGGCCATTTGTAGGGGAAACCCGTAACGAGGCATGCTTTTTTGAAATCTGTTTTTTCCGAAACTTTAATGGGAATGCCATTGAGCGTGGCGCCTTTGCCCCGCTCAGCAAAGAATAATTCATCCATCATAGGGTTATAAACAGAACCCAGCAATATTTCGCCGTTGTGCATGAGGCCAATGCTCACGCAGCAAATAGGTATGCCATGGGCGAAATTCACCGTGCCGTCAATGGGGTCAATGATCCATTGGTAATCAGAAGGTTTAATGAGTTCGCCTACTTCTTCACTGATGATGGTATGCGATGGAAAGGTTGCCCTTATTACTTCAATAATTTTATCTTCCGAAAGCTTATCTACCTCGGTCACCAGGTTGTTGATGCCGTCTTTATGGCCAATCTTAAAAACCCCGTTGAAATAATGGAGAATTATTTTTCCGGCTTCCCGGGTAGCTTCAATCAATACGTTTTTCAGTTCATCCATCAGGTCACAATTTTAATTCTTTACCCAGGTAATAATCAATTACTTTAAGTTTAAAAATGAGATCGTATTTAGCGCCTACCAGGTTTGAAGCAGCAACAAAATCTGAGTTTTGGGTCACAAGCAGGTCCACAGTGCTTGTAAGGCCAAGGTCATAACGTTTTTTAGCAAAATCGAGGGCGCGCCTTGCAGCCTCAGCAGCCCTTTTTGCAGCATAATATTTCTGTATGGAACCAATTGCGTTGTTGTGAGCCCTGTAAACATTCTGTTTAAGGGTAAGTTCGGCGTTATATTCATTAAGCTGCATGCTGGCCAGGTTTATTTTGGCCTGTCTTACCGAGTACTGAGATTGCCATGAATTAAAAAGAGGTATGTTGATATTGAACATGAGGGTTTGCCTGAAGTTATCGCTAAGCTGAGTGCCAAAGGGTATCATGGGAGTAAGCGTTTTATATATAGGCTGGTAAACTGTGTCTCGGGTGGGTGAAACAAAACCAATGGGGGTATATCCCAACAACTGGTTGGTGTATTGGTAGCTTTGGTAATTACTGGCAAAGTTGGTGCCTGCCTGGTAATTAATGCTGAATTGGGGGTAAAGGCCACCCTTGGCAGCAGCAAGGCTCTTTTCGGCTGAACTTACCCTTAAAAGGCTTCCTTTTACCGAACCAAAATGGGTACGTGCCACCTGGTAAATATTTTCCGGATCCATTACCGAAACTTTAAGTTGTTCCTCAGCCTCAATATCAGGCACTTTAACAGAAAGAGGTATACTGAAATCAAGGTTGAGCAAGGTTTTAAGGTCCAAAACCGCCGAATTATAACTGGCAATGGCCGTGATAAGGTTAGAACTGTCAGAGGCTACCTGCGATTCCAGTTGGGCCACATTCAGCTCAGGAAGCCTCCCTGCATCGGTAAAGGCTTTGGTTTGTTCAAGCTGTGCCTGTGAAAGGCTCACCTGGTTGCGGCTCACATTTACCTGCTCCTTGGCGAGGAGGGTAGAGAGGAAACTATTGGCGATATTGAGTGATACGTCGTCTTTTAACTGGTCGAGATCGGCAATAGAGGCTTCAAGGCTGTATTTATTTTTTGCAATGGTATTCCTTACCTGCATCCATCCGAAAACAAGCAGGTTGCCATTGGCCGAGGCGCTCAGGAAGTTGTAGTCTGCATCAACAAACTGGTTGGAAGTAGGGTCAACCGAGCGGCCGAAGCTGCGGCCGTAACCTCCGTTTGCGCTCACTACAGGCAATTGCGATAACTGGCTTTGCAGTAAGGTATAATGGGCCAGTTTGGCAGTAAGTGAGTCTTGCTTTATAGAGATGTTATGAGAAACGCCATACTGCACACACTGCTCCAGCGACCAGGTATCGTCAAGGCCCGCAGGCCTTTGTGCAAGAGCCATTGTATTAATCAGGACGCTTAAAAGAAGTATAAAAGGTAAAAGACGCATATGATAACACGTATAATGATTAATGATTAGTGTCTGATGCCTTCATTCAGGCATGGTTAATTTTTCTTTTCCCGGAATTACTATTGTGGGTAAGACCCGGTTGAGTTTAAAAACAAAAGTAATTGAAAAAATGGTATGAAAATGGCCAAATAAATTTTGGAAACAGCTTTTTGTTTTATTGGTTTTTTTTAATTTTTTCGCGTTCAGGAAATTCAGGATGCGTATTAATTTCCCTGAGCGGATTTTCGAGGCTCTCTTTGTGGGGCGCTAAGGAGTGGACTGTAGCCTTTGCCGGTTTATGGGCCTGGCTCGAAGCGAGGAAAGGAAAGTACCCCCCATATTTAGACATTAACTGGAAGCCTGAAGCCGAGAGAATCAATTTACCCGCATTTCCAAAACCGGCGATCGGATTAAACCAACCCGAATTAAGCATCACATTCCATAATCTTTCTGCTTCAGCAGCACTTACATGTATATTTTCAAGTGGTAATATTTCATTTTCAAAACTAAGCCCGTTATTGGCTGAGGTGGAATATAATGCCTTCAATACCAGGTCGAAGATTTTATTATCAAAATCGTGAGGTGTAGCCAAATCTGATGTTTGTTTTAGCTCTCCGTGCGCTTGATTGCCGGTGGTTTCAGGTTTCATGTTTATATTTATTTATGATAAAAACATTGTCTGCACCTGGGTTCATAAACATCTTTTTCGCCAAGCAGCACCTGGTCGTCTATGAGTGGTTTGCGGTAGGAGAAATTGGCTATATCACCGCACTTTACACAAACCGCATGCAGTTTAGTTATGTATTCGGCCCTGGCAAGCAGCGAGGGTACAGGTCCAAATGGCTTCCCGGTATAGTCCATATCAAGACCTGCAATAATTACCCTTGTACCCCTGAGCGTAAGCGCCTCAGCGACTTCCACAATGCTTTCATCGAAAAACTGTGCCTCGTCAATGCCCACAACATCTACTCCGGAAGTAAGCAATAAGATATTGAATGGATTTTCAACCGGGGTTGAACGAACTCGCGAGGCATCATGAGAAACTATATCGGTAGGATCATACCTCACGTCGGTCATAGGTTTAAAAATCTCGGCCTTAAGGCCTGCAATCTGCACCCGTTTCAGCCTGCGGATGAGTTCTTCGGTTTTGCCTGAGAACATGCAACCGCAGATTACTTCCATCCATCCTTTTACTTTTCCCGAACGATTTGGCTCTATAAACATAGGAATTCAAAAATAAAAGAAATCAGCGAATCTGAGTATGGTTTTGGGAAAAAAAGAAAGTATTTTGGGTAACTTAAGAAATGGGTTTCCTGAATAAAAATGCCTTTTAAAAGTTGTCTGATTGTGCTACACTTCCTGTCTTTCCATAATGCTTGCAAACCGGAAAATATTTTTCTACAAAGAATATTTTAGGGAGTTTTTGCTTTAAAAACAGTCAAGGTACTGCATTAGATTCTTTGTAATTTGCAGGTAGTTGAAAATATCAACCCAATCCCGGAAATATATTTTAAACATTTGGAAGGAACTGACGGGTCGTATGAAATTAGAGCACAAAATGGGAGTAATATTTTCAGAATATTCTGTTTTTTCGATCAGGATAATTTAACAGTTGTTGGAAATGGTTTTCAAAAGATAACTCAAAAAACTCAGGGAAAGGAAATTGATCGCGCCGAAAAAATAAAATATGAATACTATGCAGAAAAACAAAAATCTCGTCAGCCTTAGCGAATTTATTGACTAAGAAATAGGCGTAAAAGGCACAAACAAACGGGAAAAATTTGAGGCCAGTTACGAGGCTTTTAAAATTGGAGTGCTTTTACAGCAGGCGAGGCAGGAAAAAGGTCTGACCCAAGACCGGTAGCTGACCTTTCCGGCACTAATAAATCCTATATTTCCAAACTTGAAAATGACCTTAAAGACATAAGGCTTTCTACGCTCCAAAGGATTATTTCTGAAGGACTTGAGGGGAAGCTGGAGCTGTCAATCAAATTTTAAGATAGCCATCAATTTCCTCAAATTTTTATAGATAAATTAAGCCTACCTATTCGCTTTGCAATAATTTGGTTTAGAAAGCTTTGCCGTTCCACAATCTAACTAACCCCTTCAATAATAAATTTCTTTCCGTTCATTTCAAACTGGTCACCTGTCTTTCCTCCAGCCAGTTTGGCCCCAATGGGTGAAGCCGCTGAAATGGCGTAATAGGTTACCCCATCTACCTTTAATTGCCCTGCACTGATAGATATGTAATAATTCCCATTATTTGTTTTAACCACCGACCCTGGCCCGGCAGAATAACTTTTTTGTCCCGGCAATATTTTTTCAAGTGTCTGTCGCATCTTGTCCAGTTCATTAAGCCTTATCAGGTTCAGGTCTATTTCCTGCTGCAACACCTCCCTCCCTGTTTCAAATTTATCGCCTGCGCTACTCTTGGTTTCTTCATTTGCAGCTTCCTGGGCTTCGGCAATGGCTTTCCTCATTTCCGTCTCCCGTTTTTTGACATATTCAATGCAGCAGATATACAATTGTTCTTTGAGTGTCGACATGTCAGTGTTTTAAGGGAATTGCCAAAGTTTTAAAGATTTTGAAGCGCAAAATAGTAATAGTCAATGAAAAAAAATAAAAGTGCCTGATTTTTTGTAAAGCAGTAACAATATTTTTGTTTCAGGTAATTTATTCTTAATAAATCATATGTAAATTTCAGTGCTATTATTCAGCATTTTTGGGGCGATAATGGTGGCAATGATTTAGCCTGGTCAAGGTTTTTGCAAGACTAATTCCCTGACTGAGAGCAAGCAGGATGCTTTTTATTATTGGATTTTAGTTTCGCTAAGGTTATACGGAAAGCAGCGCAAGGATTTGACCGGCTCAACCCCTATATCCCTGCCTCAACATCTTGCTGATCTGTTTCTCAGAAATTAAAACCCATAATCTTGTATATATTTGCATCTTATGGGTAAGCTTTTAGATAATAGACTTCTGCTGCTCCTGGTCTTAATTGTTTTTGTTTTCTGTAAAGTACCCCATTTATATTATCCTTATTATTGGGATGAAAGTTGGCCCTATATGCCAGCCGTAAAGGCTATGCATGACCATGGCATAAGCCTGATGCCCAATGCTATTGATGCTGATTTATCGCGTGGACACCCCTTATTTTTTCATGCCCTTGCTGCCATCTGGATGAAAATTTTCGGTGCATCCCATTTTGCCATGCATTCCTTCGCTCTATTTATTTCCTTACTTTTCCTTATTGCGATTTACGAGGCCGGTTACCGATTATTTAATCCCAGGGTAGCTTTCCTGGGTCTTGTGATGGTGGCTACGCAGGAGGTGTTTTTTGTGCAGTCTTCATTTGTATTGCTTGAAATGTTGGTTGCCTGTTTGGCATTCCTGAGTTTATGTTTTTACATAAAAGACAAGTATGTTTTCACCGCCATTACCTTATCCATGCTGTTTTATACCAAAGAAAGCGGACTGGTTTTGGGTTTTGTTATTGGGATTGATGCATTGGCAGGGTTATTTAATAAACGGAATGAATGGAGAATGCGCCTTTTCAGGCTTGCCTCTGTGGCTTTTCCCTGTCTTGCGATATTGATATTTTTCCTTCTTCAAAAATACCAAAGAGGTTGGTATATATTCCCTTTTTATAACGATATCATAGAGCATAGCTGGAAAGCTTTCTGGTACAAGTTCAGGATGGCATGTGTTCATGTGGCCTTTTATGATAATTACAAGTATTTCTATTTCCTTGTTTTAATGGTACTGTCGCTCATTGCATCCGTTAAAAACAGGAAGATCATTTATACTGTGGTTTTGATTCCCGGAGCCATTATTTATTATTTTGTTGATGATATGCGTACAGGCCGCTTATTGCCGCCAATCCCGTTTTTTATGGTGTTTGTATTATCAGTATTTTATTTTCTTTATGTTTTTGGAGGCCGAAAAATGTTTGAACTTGAATATCAGCGCAGGTTCATTAGAATTTCCGGTTTATTTATCCTTTGTTTTTTGTGTTTTTCTACCATGAATTACTTCACCTATAGGTATCTGCTTGCCGTAATAGTTCCTTTATTATTCCTTACAGCGGTTTTTTATGATATGCTACTGGCCCGAACTTATAAGGCGCTGTTTTTTCCCCTAATTGCCATTATTTTATTGATCAGCTTTTTTGCTTTTAAGAATAACAATGATTTTGGCGATGCCAACCTTGGCGCATTTACGGCAATGGATGTTCAGCAAGGTGTAATTGATTATCTGGAACAAAACCAGGATTATGACAAGGTAATTGGCGCCGGATCTTTTATGGAACAACAACACTTGATCAATCCTGCAACCGGATATTTAAAAACCAACAAGGTGTTTAATAAGGTGCAATGGGATATCAATACAAATACGGACTTTGCGATATTTGATAATATTGACAACGATTACAGGTATAATAAGTTGAGAAAAGATTCATCTTTTCACCTTGTTTACAAAATTGAAAAAGGAAAAGTTTGGGCGGAAATATTTGAGAATGTGAGATTGAAAGATAAAAAGCCTTGAGGCACGGTGAAAAGGAATAGAAATATATTTGAATATATGGTATCGGCTTGAGTAAAGCTTTTAAATGGCGCTCTAATAATAGTTCAAACAACATTGTTCACCCCGGCCTTTCATTTTTATGGTTAATTTTGTTGTCGGGGGCAAAGGGTTCAGGTATTAGGTGAACTTTGTTTTGGCCGCTTGTTTGTGAAGAAAAATGAAAATACTGCCGGGGAAATATATTTGGAAAAAGTGGCTTAGGAAAGCAGGGATAGGCTTTTGGGGCGCTTTTTTGCTTTTCCTCTTATGCGACAGGATTTTTCCGCTTAATACTGATCTATATTATGCACCGGTAGTTGAGGCGCGCGATGGCACTGTCCTTCATGCCTATATAGCCAGGGACAATCAATGGCGGATAAAAACCCGGCTCGATGAGATTACACCTGAATTGAAAAAAGCCCTTATATTTAAGGAAGACAAACATTTTTACCACCACCTGGGTATTAATCCTCTGGCAGTGGGCAGGGCCTTTTTAAATAATTTCTCCCGGCACAGGCGCACATCGGGGGCTTCAACTATTACCATGCAGGTAGCGCGCATGTTGGATCCCAAACCCCGCACCTATTTCAATAAATGCCTTGAAATGTTCAGAGCCACCCAGCTCGAATTGCATTATTCAAAAGATGAGATTTTGCAGCTTTATTTCAACCTGGTGCCCTATGGTTCCAATATACAGGGTGTAAAGGCCGCTTCTTTGCTATATTTCAACAAAACACCCGACCAGCTATCACTGGCTGAGATTACCGCGCTGAGCATCATCCCCAACAGGCCCAATTCAAGGGTGATGGGAAGGGATAATGATAAAATTGTGGCTGCCCGAAATAGATGGCTCGAAAGGTTCCAAAAGGCTGGCCTATTCCCTGCAAGCGTGATCAATGATGCCCTTCACGAGCCACTTACCGCTTACCGGCATAATGCGCCAGGTGGAGTGCCACAGTTTGCCTACCGCACCAGGCTTAATCACCCAGGCAGCCTTGAAATGCGCACCACTATCGACGGAAAGATGCAGCAAAAAGCTGAAACCATAGTGAGCAATTATGTAGCCCAGCTAAAACTGAAAAATGTAAATAATGCGGCAGTGCTCATTATAGACAACCAGACCCATGAGGCGCTCACTTATATTGGTTCTTCCGATTTTACTGACCGGTTTCATTTCGGGCAGGTGGATGGGGTGCGGGCGGTACGCTCTCCGGGCAGCACGCTCAAGCCCCTGCTTTATGGTTTGTCGTTCGACAGGGGCAGGATCACCCCCAAAACAGTAATTGCCGATGTGCCCATCAATCTTAAAGGGTATTCACCCGAAAATTATGACCGCATGTTCAGGGGAAATGTAACTGTTGAATATGCCTTGAGCAATTCACTAAACATACCCGCAGTTAAACTGTTAGACGCCGAAGGGGTGGGCAATTTTGCCGGTGTGTTGTCGCAGGCCGGGTTTGCGTCTATTAAGAAAAACAAGGATAAAATAGGGCTGTCTTTAATACTGGGTGGCTGCGGGGTGAGGCTTGAGGAACTTACTGCCTTATTCAGCGCCTTTGCCAATGGTGGCAATTATTATTCCACCCGATATAACCCTTCTGATACGTCGAGCTCAGGAAAGTCAGTTAGAAATACTGGAATTAATGACAGCCTCAATAAACCCTTAATCATTATGACCCCGGTAGCCGACTATATGCTTACCCGGATACTTTGTGAACTGCACCGGCCTGATCTGCCCAATGCCTGGGATGAGGCAAGGGGAATACCCAAAATTGCCTGGAAAACAGGTACATCCTATGGAAGGAAAGACGCCTGGAGCATAGGATTCAACAAGCGCTATACGATAGGAGTATGGGTAGGTAATTTTTCAGCGGCAGGTGTGCCTGACCTTAGTGGGGCATCAACGGCAACCCCTTTGCTATTCGAGCTTTTTAACGCTATTGACCGCGAGGTTGGCAACGATTGGCTGCAGCCCCCAAAGGATCTGGCATTCAGGCTGGTATGTGCCGAAACCGGAAAGGTTCCCAATGATTTCTGCCATAACCAGGTAATGGATTATTATATTCCCGGTGTGTCGTCAAATGAGCTTTGCGATCATATGAAGGCGACCTGGTTATCGGCTGATGAAAAGTATAGCTATTGTACATCGTGCCTGCCGCCATCTGGGTACAAAACCAAACTGATGCAGAATATTAGCCCTGAACTTGCGGCCTACAACGATGTGGCCCATATTGCCTACCAGAAACTTCCACCCCATAACCCGGCTTGCACCCGAACGTTCCAGGGGCAGGCTCCGGTAATAACCTCGCTAACCAATGGCATGACCTACCTTATAACTGATAAGGAACAACAAAAACTTCAATTATCCTGTACCGCAGCTAATGATGTGCATAAGGTTTACTGGTATATTAATGACCATTTTTTCTCGGCATCAGAAGCTGATAAAAAAATGTTTTTCTCCGCCACAGCCCCAATCTTAAAAATATCCTGTACCGATGATAAGGGCCGGAATACCAATATAGAAATTAAGGTGCGGTTTATTTGATCAGATATCACTTTCTCGTTCGATAAATGTAATGTTTTTATCTTCGTCATTATTTTCCGGATTATCCTTGTGCAAATTCCAGAATGGGAATAAAGTAGGGTTATGTTCGGGGGTTTTAGGTTCCTTTATATCGTTGATTGGCGTATGGTGATTTTCGTATTGTGCGGTATTAAAAGTGGTGTCTGATGGAGTTGATTCTGAGTTAATTGTACCGTCAGGCGAAGGTAGTTCCGGGTTGCTTAAGTCGAGTTCTTCGTTTGAAAATATAAGTATCTCCAGAGGTTTGCCAACATATTTTAAGGGGATAGTTATAAGGATTTCCTTATGTTCAGGGGTAATAACTGTACGTATCATAATTGTAAAGTTATGGAAAATTAGGTTCCCTATATTGTATTGGAGGAAATTTTTAGGTTGTCGTATAAAATCGTACTAAGTGGTTGTCAAGAAATAAGTTATTCATATTGACTTGTTCTTTTCCATTTTTTCGTCCTTGTAAAATCTTTAAATATTCCAATATTCGCAGCTTTCCCAAGAACGAAAAAAAGAAACATAAAGCGCCACTATTGAACAAATATTGCCTGACAACCCCTAAGCAAGGGAATTTAAATTTTTAAGATAAACCCAGATTTTGAAGGGCCTTTTATCCGATTAGTTGAACTCCTTTGGAGTTTTAAACCTTTGAATCCAAAATCTGACGGTTTCACAGGCGGCAATTCAAATAAAAGCAATTCGGGCTTCCCGAAGTGAAATAGCTTAGGTTAATGGTAATGCCGTCAAAACGAAAACGTCAAAACAGGATGAAATATAAGTAAAACAAAAAGCCCGAAATATCCATATGAATATTTCAGGCCAAATAAATCAGGAGCTAACCTTTAACTATTACCCTTTCAGCACTGTCCTGCTGATAACTATTCGTTGCACTTCACTGGTGCCTTCGTAAATCTGTGTGATTTTGGCATCGCGAAGCAGGCGTTCTACGTGGAATTCTTTAACATAACCATATCCGCCATGCACCTGCACAGCCTCATTGGTTACCTTTTGAGCAATATCAGAGGCAAAAAGTTTGGCCATGGATGCAGGTAGGGTATAATCAAGACCTTGGTCTTTGGTCCATGCGGCTTTGAGGCAAAGCAGGCGAGCCGCTTCAATCTCGGTAGCCATATCTGCCAGTTTGAAGGCAATAGCCTGGTGGTTGCTGATTTCAGTGCCAAATGCCTTGCGTTCTTTTGAATATTTAAGAGCCAGTTCGTAAGCGCCGCTTGCTATGCCAAGCGCCTGAGCTGCAATACCTATGCGGCCACCCGCAAGTACCTTCATGGCAAAAGTGAACCCGAAGCCATCATCGCCTATGCGGTTGGCCTTGGGAACTACCACGTCCTGGAACATAATGCTGTGGGTATCGCTGCCGCGTATGCCCAGTTTATTTTCCTTGGCACCAACGGTCACGCCCGGAGAGTTTTTCTCAACGATCAGCGCGTTGATGCCCTTATGTTTCTTTTCGGGGTAAGTTTGTGATATGACTAAGTAATATGACGCCGAATTGCCATTGGTAATCCAGTTTTTGGTGCCATTGAGCAAGTAATGGTCGCCCATATCCTGGGCAGTAGTGCGCTGTGAAGTAGCATCAGAACCCGCTTCAGGCTCGCTGAGCAGGAAAGCGCCTATTTTTTCACCTTTAGCCAGTTCTACAAGGTATTTTTGTTTTTGCTCTTCGTTTCCGTATTTCTCAAGTCCCCAGCATACCAGCGAATTATTAACGCTCATGCACACCGAAACCGATGCATCAATTTTAGAGATTTCCTCCATAGCCAGCACATAGGAAACCGTATCCATACCGGAACCTCCGTACTTAGGATCGGTCATCATTCCCAGAAAGCCCAGTTCGCCCAGTTTTTTGATTTGCTCGGCGGGGAATTTCTGTTTTTCATCGCGTTCTATCACACCCGGCAGCAGTTCGTTCCTGGCGAAATCGCGGGCCGCCAATTGTACGGCAATTTGTTCTTCTGTAAGTTGGAAATCCATAAGATTGTAAGAATAGCGGCGCAAAGTACGTCGAAATTTGATAAACACCAATGCTTTTCCACAGGAAAGAAAGAAGAACATGTTTAGGTCCGGCTCCGGGGATAAAACGGGTGCATAAGCATTTTGTAACAGATGAATAAATTAAATTTTTCAAGCAACAATTACATGGAGAAGCACGCTATTTCACCCAAAAACATTAGGTTTCTTCATTATTTGCTTTTATTATGTTTAGGCACAAAGTATCTTTCGTTCATCAAGCCTTCTTTGGCGAAACAGGGTCGATGCTTTGTGCCTCAGCATGACAAATTTTGTGAATCACGCGCGTTGGGGCCTCACCCCCGGTCCCTCTCCAAAAAAGAGGGGTGACAACGAGGGCAAGATCAATTACCTGTAAAAAATGTCATTTCGCCTTTGTTGATGAAAACAGCAATAGGGGCGGAAGTGAAGCCCCCTGCAAAAATCGAAAGAGGAAACTGCTTAAACAGTTTCCCATTCCGGAAATATTAATGGCGTTATTTTTTTGAGGGAATTAAGAAACCAGGGTTCCCACATTCTTACCTGTAACTACATCCAGCAGGTTACCGTTCTTGTTCATATCAAATACAATGATAGGCAGGTTGTTTTCCTGGCATAAGGTAAAGGCAGTCATATCCATTACTTTCAGGTTTTTTTGAATTACTTCTGTAAAGGAAATGGTTTCATACCGTGTGGCTGTTGGGTCTTTTTCAGGGTCGGCGGTGTAAATTCCATCAACCCTGGTGCCTTTTAAAATTACATCGGCATTTATTTCAATTGCCCTGAGCGAACCTGCTGTATCGGTAGTAAAATAGGGATTACCCGTACCGGCACCGAAAATCACAACACGGCCTTTTTCAAGATGGCGCATGGCCCTCCGCCTGATATAGGGCTCTGCCACTTGCTCCATTTTTATGGCGCTCTGCAGCCTGGTATTCACGCCTTCCTTTTCGAGGGCAGCCTGTAGCGCCATTCCATTGATCACTGTTGCCAGCATTCCCATATAGTCGCCCTGCGCACGTTCTATACCGGTTTCGGCCTCATTCATACCCCTGTATATATTGCCGCCGCCTATTACTATAGCAACCTGAACGCCTACATTGGTTATCATCTTTATTTCTTTGGCATACTGTTCAAGCATTTTGGGGTCAATTCCAAAATTACGTATACCCATCAGTGATTCTCCTGACAGTTTTAATAAAATCCGGCTGTACTTTGGTAACATATTTTGCGTTCTTGGTTGGCGAAACTACTGCAAAGAAATAAAAATTCCCCCGGTTTTAGGGAAGTGCACTGAAAAG